>Ga0233444_10000394_pt1 | contig 59972 bp, 54 predicted proteins | sample SI_124_October20_6_FD_182792 | JGI IMG/M metagenome (GOLD analysis project Ga0233444, IMG submission 182792) | Seawater microbial communities from Saanich Inlet, British Columbia, Canada - SI_124_October2016_10_MG | ecosystem: Environmental > Aquatic > Marine > Inlet | place: Canada: British... | reverse complement strand
GATTAGGGGCCTCTGCCCTCATGCAAGGTTTGGCCGATGGTTATTTTGTTCTACCCTACACCATTGGAGACTATTTATCAGACGATATTCGAACTGGTAAAATTTCTACAGATACTCCTGAATTTGACGCTGCAGAAAAAGAAGTTTCAGAGAGAATTAATTTTCTTATTAACAATAAAGGAACTCATTCTGTAGACCATTACCATAAGAAATTAGGTAAGATTATGTGGGATAAATGTGGAATGTCTAGAAATAAAGAAGGTTTAGAAGAAGCTATTCAGGAAATATCAGCATTAAGAGAGGATTTTTGGAAAAATGTTCTAGTTCCCGGAACTGCAACCGAATACAACGAGCAGTTAGCAAAAGCTGGAAGGGTTGCAGATTTTCTAGAGTTGGGTGAATTGTTTGCTAAAGATGCTTTGGTAAGAGAAGAATCTGCAGGAGGTCACTTTAGAGAAGAATATCAAACTGAGGATGGGGAAGCAAAAAGAATGAAAGAGTTTCAATTTGTTTCAGCCTGGGAATATAAAGGGGAGCCAAAAAATGCGGTTTTGCACAAAGAAGATTTGGCTTATGAGAATATAGAAGTTAAAGAAAGAAGTTATAAATAAAAAAGATAGCATGAATTTAACACTTAAGATTTGGCGTCAACTTGACGCAAGCGACAAAGGGAAAATGGTCGATTATAAAGTGACTGAAATTTCAGAACATATGTCTTTTTTAGAAATGATGGATGTTCTTAACGAACAATTAATTGCGTCAGGAAAAGAACCCGTAGCCTTTGATCATGACTGTAGAGAAGGAATTTGTGGAATGTGCTCCATGTATATTAACGGTGAAGCACATGGCCCAGACAGGGGGGTAACAACATGCCAACTTCACATGCGTATGTTTAAAGATGGGGATACAATTACCATTGAACCTTTTAGAGCTGCTGCTTTTCCTGTTATAAAAGATTTAGTAGTAGACCGTTCTGCATTTGACAGAATTCAGCATTCTGGTGGCTATATTTCAGTAAATACATCTGGAAATACGCAGGATGCTAACGCGACTCTTATTTCAAAAACAGCAGCCGATAAAGCAATGGATGCAGCAACGTGTATTGGTTGTGGGGCTTGTGTGGCTACGTGTAAAAATTCATCAGCAATGCTATTTGTTGGTGCTAAAGTTTCTCAGTATGCACTTTTGCCTCAAGGACAGGTAGAAGCAACAGACCGAGTGATGAATATGGTTCATCAAATGGATTTAGAAGGTTTTGGTAACTGTACAAATACCGGTGCATGTGAGATAGAATGTCCAAAAGGAATTTCATTGGAAAATATCGCACGGATGAATAGAGAATTTTTAAAAGCTAGCATAAAAGGCTAATTTAAAAACTGCTATTAATTACCATTTTTTTTAACCTACTATTATTTTACTTATCTTGAAGTAAATTTTATAACATCGGTTATATTTCGATGATTCTTATTTTTAATTTTAGTAGCCTTAATGATATCTAAACTTCCAAATGTCACCACCTCTATTTTCTCAGTGATGAGTAAAATGGCTGCTGATCACCAAGCATTAAATCTTTCTCAAGGATTTCCGAATTTTGAGAGTGACCCCCTTTTAATTGAACTCGTAAATAAAGCGATGAAAGATGGATTTAATCAATATGCTCCGATGCCAGGTGATATAGATTTAAGAGCAGCAATTTGCGAAAAAGTTAAATTATTACATTCCTGTGTTTACAATATTGATAAAGAAATAACGATCACTGCTGGAGCAACTCAAGCTATATTTACCGTGTTGGCTGCGCTTGTAAAAAAAGATGATGAGGTACTTATATTTACCCCCGCTTATGACTGCTATGAACCAACAATAGAGCTTTTTGGCGGTAAAACTAGAGCTGTTCAATTAGAGGCTCCATTTTACAGGCCAAATTGGGAAAAAGTTGAAGATCAAATTAACAATCATACCAAACTTATCATTATCAACACTCCTCACAACCCCAGTGGGGCTGTTTTTTCGAAAGATGATTTACTTCAACTTCAAAAGTTAACTGAAAAGTATAATTTGTTTGTTCTAAGTGATGAAGTTTATGAGCATATTATTTTTGATCAACAAATTCATTACAGTGTTTCAAAATTTAAAGCACTATCAAAAAGGAGTTTTGTGGTGGCCTCGTTTGGGAAAACATTTCATAATACAGGATGGAAAATAGGATACTGTTTAGCGCCTGAACCCTTAATGAATGAGTTTAAAAAGGTTCATCAATACAATGTTTTTAGTGTAAATAATCCCATTCAAAAAGCATTGGCTATTTATCTCGCTACACCTGAAAATTATTTGAATCTTTCTCGGTTTTATCAGAAGAAGAGAGATCTCTTTTTAGAATTAATAAAAGACTCAAAATTTAAATACACTCCCTCTGAAGGTACTTATTTTCAGATGCTAAACTTTTCTGATATCGCTGAATTGAGTGATATAGATTTTACAGAAAAATTGACAATAGAACACAAACTTGCAACCATTCCAGTCTCTGTTTTCAATAAAAACAGATTAGATGATAAGCAAATACGTGTTTGTTTTGCTAAAACAAACGAGGTATTAATTTCTGCTGCTAAAATTATCAATGCTATCTAATAAAGAACGCAAAAATTTAAATACGAAACAGAAATAACGTGTTGAAAATAAGTTATAAAATACTTTTAACTATTTTTACATATGCGAAATGAATTAAAAGTAACCATCCTTCAATCCGACTTATTTTGGGAAAACCCAGATGCAAATCGACGAATGTTTTCTGAAAAAATAAATAATATTGCTGAGAAAACGGATCTAATCGTTTTACCAGAAATGTTCACCACTGGTTTTACAATGAATGCATTAGCTCTTGCAGAAGCTGAAAGTAGTAAAACACTTGATTGGATGAAAAATCAAGCTAACAAAAAAAATAGTGCTATAGTCGGTAGCTTTATAGTTTCTGAAAAAAATTTTTTTTACAATAGACTGTTTTTCGTTGAACCCAATGGAAATCATTACACTTACGATAAACGACATACTTTTACTTTAGCTAATGAACATCGAACTTATACCTCCGGCAAGAACCTTTTAATCATTAATTTTTTAGGATGGAAAATATGCCCTCTAATATGTTACGATTTAAGATTCCCTGTTTGGTCCCGAAATACTTATAACTATGACATTCTTATTTATGTTGCCAATTGGCCCCAAAAGAGAATTTACGCTTGGGATACTTTATTAAGAGCAAGAGCAATTGAAAACATGGCTTATTGTATTGGTGTTAACCGAACAGGAAAAGATGAAAATACTATTGATTACAACGGTCACTCGGCAATTTATGATGTTTTAGGAAAGCAGCTTACCACTGAAAATTATGAAGGTAATTTTTCTGAAACCATAATTTTAGAAAAGACACATATAGAATCAAAAAGAGCACATTTTCAATTTTTATCCGATAGAGATCACTTCACTCTAAATTAAAAGTTTCTATCAAACTCCAGTTAGCTCGAATTTCTAATTTTGTGGGGTAATAAATAACATTTTCCGGCTGTTTTTTTTCCAAATAATTTCCAGGATCCCACTTTTTGTTCCCATTTTCATCGTAAATAAGTCTGATGTAATATTCTCCTGGATGGATATAATCAAACAATATTTTTTCATTAGTTTCAATAAATTGTTCTCGAATTAATTTAAATTTTGTGTTTACCAATTGAACTATTGCGGGAAATTGACTAGGCTCATTTAAAATTACGGTTAATGAACCATAATCGGATAGTTCATTTGTTCTAACTGAAGTAAAAATAGTGTCGTTTGTATTTTCAAAAAAATCTATAAATGCACCAGGTAGTAATTGAATTTTATAGGATTGTGATTCTTCAATATCAAAACTTAATGAAGCAGTGTTGTATTCAAAATCAATTTTTCCAAGAAAAGGAATGGTTATAGAATCCTTGTTGATAAGGCTAATCTTTTCAGTATCCAAATAGGTTAAAGGTGTTTTAGAAGAAAATTTTAAAGTATCTAATGGAGAAATAATACCAGAATTAAGAGCTTTTATATCCAGAGAATCGCTGTAGAGATCTCTCATTCTCACAATAAGAGTGTCTTTAAGGTTACCGTTAATTGCTGAAAAAATTAAAGAATCATTTTCGATAAAAGGCTTGAACCAATAGTGTAAACTGTCAGATTTAAAATCTTTATAAACGATACTTTTAAAATCGTCAGGGACATTTGATATTAAATCAACCTTTAAATCTTTTGCCTCGCCAGTGTAACCAAATAGTATGTGATTTTTACCATCGTGCTTTGGTTTTTCTAATTTATATGGCACCTTCTGTTTAAAAACTTTAAGGGAATAACTGCTATCTGTTGGGATGGAAATAAAGTCCTCTAAATAGCCAACTTTATCGTAATTTGGTTGAAATAAGTAGTCATTCGACTTGTCATTAAGTGCTACTAACAAATAGGTTCCCTCTTTTAAATTTGTTAACTCAAAATCTTGAGAGGAGCCTTCAATAGTGGTTATATAATTGGGTTTTTCTTTAAAAATAATAGAGTCATTAAATGATTCATTTATTTCATACAGCATGACCGTCGTGGTCTCCTCCGTATTTAATAGTAATGCATCGTTAACGGCACCTTTCAACTTTAAGCTATCAATGTAATTTCCTGTTGATACTACATATCTAAAATATTCCAACTTATTTTCTTCGTTATTATCTACAATACTTTTTCCAAAATTGAAGGAGTAGGTTGTATTTTTTTTTAATGTATCCCCTAATTTAATTTTTATGAACTTTCCAATGGTTAAGGGAGTGATTTCTGGTTGGTATTTTAAAGGTGGCGAAATAATAAGCTCCTTATTGATGTCTTTTAGCTTAATGTATTCGTCAAAATAAATTTTAATTTCTTTTTCATTAAAATTTGTACTGTAGTTTTCGGGATTAATTTTAATAATTACAGGAGGAATAGAATCTCTAACCCCACCAGACGGATTGCCTCTTTTTGCACAATTTACAGTAGTTAAGGCTATCAAAAATAATGTTGAAATATAAACTATACGTTGCATCATAATCACAAAAATAAAGAAAATATTCAAGCGATTGCTATGGTTGCGAGACTAAGTTTTACTTGTTTACTTTTAAATAATTGCTGAGCACATTTTTCGATAGTTGCGCCAGTTGTAATGATGTCATCTACAAGCAAAATATGTTTCTTGTCTAATAATTTTGGCTGGGCTACCTTAAAAACACTCTCTGATTGAAATCGATTAAAACGTTTTTTAAAAACTTGAGACTTTGCTCTGGACTCTTTAAACAAAATCGTATCTAAATATGGAATTTGGAGTGCTTTTGCAATTTCGACTCCAAAGCCCTCCGCTTGATTGTACCCTCTTTTTTTTAATCGTTTTGAATCTAATGGGACAGGAATTACAAGATCAACCTCTTTATATCGGGGACTATTTTTGAGGTCACTACCAAGCCACTTACCAAAAAAAGAACTTAAATCTTCTTTTCCTCGGTATTTTAGACTGTGTAATAGTTTTTGTGTAATTCCTCTTTTTTCAAATTTTAATAAAGTAGATGCATTTTGAATCGCTATTTTTCCAAAAAACAATTGTTTTATTATGGGCTCTCCAAAGTCTTGATTACTTACTACGCTGAGGGAATGTCTACACATTGTACAGACAAGTAGTTCTTCTGTTAAAAGTAGTGATTTGCATGCGGCACAAACCTTTGGGAATAAAAGATTTATCATAAGTATATATATATATGTTTTTTGACGTTATATAAATTACAGATGTAAGATTTGCTTAATAAAAACATAAAACAAAACAATCATGAATATAGAGGAGAACAACAATAAATTTAAGGTGATAGCTGGGGTGTTGGCACTATTCTTAGTTGTATTGGCTGTTTATACAGGAAAATTATATAACGATAATAAAGATACAATAACAATTTTGAAAAGCGAAAAATTTGATATTGAATCAGATTTAGAGCATCTAATCGCCGATTATAATAAAGTTATTCAAGACAACGAAATTAAAGATAAAGAGCTTATTGAAGCAAAAAAAAGAATTGAAGCGCTATTGATTAGAGTTAAAGATTCAGAGGCTAACATTGCGTTAATTAAACGTTATAGAAACGAAATTGGGAGACTGAAAGACGAAAGATCTTTATTGTTTAAAAGAGCAGATAGTTTAATAGCAGTTAATAAACTAATTGTGGCAGAAAGAGATAATGCTTTTCTGGAACTTGACGAAACCAAAAAGTTTGCTGATTCTATTTCCAAAAAAAACCAAGTATTGTCTGATAAAATTAAAACTGGATCTGTAGTCCAAGCAATTAATTTAAGAGGTTCAGGAGTCATTATAAAAAACAATGGAAAAATCATTGACACTCAAAGATCAAGAAGAGCAAATAAAATTAGAATATGTTTTGCGTTAGCTCCTAATGAAATTGCTGAAAAAGAAGATAAACTGCTTTATATTCAAGTAATCAATCCTAAAAATAATTTGTTGGGTGAAAGGGAAGTATTAAATTTTGAAAATGGAACACTCAACTACAGCATCTCAACAAAAGTTTTTTATGAAAAAGAAGAGTTAGATGTATGTGTTTTGGTAAATAGCAAGGAAGAAGATTTATTAAAAGGCTTGTATAATATAAATGTATTTGATGGCTCAACATTAATTGCAACTTCAAAAATGATTTTAAAATAATATTTAAAATAAATAATTGCTACCCTTACGAACTAATCGTAACGGTTTTTTTATTTTTGCGCTATGGCAAACGATGATTTATTTAAAAAAGTAGTATCACACGCAAAAGAATACGGGTATATATTTGCGTCAAGTGAAATATATGACGGCCTTAGTGCTGTCTATGATTATGCTCAAAATGGAGTGGAGTTAAAGAAGAATATTCGTGAGTATTGGTGGCGCAGTATGGTGTTTATGCATCAAAATATTGTTGGAATAGATGCGGCAATTTTAATGCACCCAACTACCTGGAAAGCTTCCGGGCACGTTGATGCGTTTAATGATCCTTTAATAGATAATAAAGATTCTAAAAAAAGATATCGCGCAGATGTTTTAATTGAAGATTATTGCGAAAAATTAAACACAAAAGCCCAAAAAGAAATAGCCAAAGCAAAAAAGCGTTTTGGGGACAGTTTTAATGAAGAGGAGTTTGTAACTACCAACCCTAGAGTGGTAAAATATAAAGCTCAGCAAAAAGATATTTTAGCACGGATGGCTCAATCACTTGATAACGAAGATTTAGCTGATGTTAAGCTTCTGATAGAAGAGCTAGGTATCGCTGATCCTTTATCAGGATCAAAAAATTGGACCGATGTCAAGCAATTTAATTTAATGTTTGGAACGAAACTAGGAGCATCTGCAGAAACGGCAACCGATTTGTTTCTCAGGCCAGAAACCGCACAAGGAATATTTGTAAATTTTTTAAATGTTCAGAAAACGGGAAGAATGAAAATTCCTTTTGGAATAGCTCAAACAGGAAAAGCTTTTAGGAACGAAATTGTAGCGCGACAATTTATTTTTAGAATGCGAGAGTTTGAACAAATGGAAATGCAGTTTTTTGTAAAACCCGGAGATGAAATGAAATGGTACGAATATTGGAAAGAAACTCGTTTAAAATGGCATCATTCACTTGGGCTTGGAGAAGAAAATTATCGTTTTCATGATCACGAAAAACTAGCTCATTATGCTAATGCTGCCAGCGATATTGAGTTTAATTTTCCGTTTGGATTTAAAGAATTAGAGGGGATTCACTCCAGAACAGATTTTGATTTGAAAGCTCATGAACAGCATTCTGGCAAGAAGCTCCAGTTTTTTGATCATGAACAAAATAAAAATTACGTTCCCTATGTCGTTGAAACCTCTATTGGACTGGATAGAATGTTTTTAGCGATATTTAGCAAATCATTAAAAGAAGAATCACTTGAAGACGGATCCTCGAGGGTGGTATTAAAACTTCCTACAATAGTAGCTCCTGTAAAAGCGGCAGTTTTTCCATTGGTAAAAAAAGATGGTTTGCAGGAAATTGCAAAGAAAATTATTGAAGATTTGCAATGGGATTATAATGTTCTTTATGACGAAAAAGATGCAGTAGGCAGAAGATACCGTCGTCAAGATGCGTTGGGGACACCTTACTGTATTACAGTAGATCATCAAACAAAAGAAGATCAAACGGTAACCATAAGAGATAGAGACACCATGAAACAAGAACGAATATTAATATCAGACATTTCAAATAAGATTAGGAACTCTATTGCTTATAGTGAATGGTTGAGTTAACCTATAGAGCCTTTATTAATCAGTAACAATCTCATTAATAGTTATGGGGTTGGCCTTTTGACAACGATTCATTCTTCTTAAACCATTGTATTTAATCCATACGATTAGACCATCCATATGATATTTTTCATCAAGATTTATAGGGTCCAAATAATAGGTTCCATTTTTACCATTAACTACTAGAGTAACTGGGCAATCACCATCTTTGTTGGATAAAGAAATTTTAGCTTCTAAAAATCCTTTCATAATCATTTCCTGCGAATCAATTTTTTTGTCATTGAATGTTGTTTTCTGAATTGTACAACAGGACGTCACGCAAAAAAAAACTAATAAATACACACTTAATTCTTTCATTGTAAATTATACGTATCCTATAAAATTACAATTAATATACCTTTTTTAATGAAAATAAACTGATTTATATTAAACTGGAATTTAAATACAATGGATTTCTATAAATTCTAACATAACTTTGCTATTTTTTAAATATTTCAAATAATTAATAAAGAAAAATAGAATAGTGTGAAGAGTGAATTGAATGTTTATTGCGTTTTTATATTTTTTTGATGAACTACCTTAGCAATGCTTGTTAAATACAAATAAATGCATTAAAAAACCATAAAAACGCTTGAAAATTACAACTAATTGCCTGTTTTATATTATTTTTTTTGTTTTTTAAAGAATAGATGTTACTTTTGGAAACACATTAATAAACTATTAATTAAAAAAATAAACTAATGAACTTAAAAAATTATTTTTTATTGTTTCTCTTGTTTGTATTTGCTATTAATTCAAATGCTCAAGAATCTACACCTAATGTAGCAATGCAAGCCAATATATCAGTTGAGGTGACTCCTGAATATATTCCCTCAATTGCTTCGAGGCTAGCTGATCTGCCTCCATATGTTGATGTTGTCAAAGAAGCAGCCGATAAACGATCATTAGGAAATACGGTTATTATTGGAAAAGACCGACAAACACAAAATGATTACTTTGTTAGAAATGCCCACGAATCTTCTCAAAGCGTTCGGGTAGCTCCTCCAACAATAGTTTTTGATGCCTATACTTCTGGATCCTCTCCTACAGACCCTTCTATGGCAGTAGGTCCTAATCATGTATTTGTAGTGTTCAATACTGGTTTTGCAATCTACGATAAATCAGGAGCGCTTTTAGCAGGGCCTTTAAGTCCAAACCCTACCATATTTCCAAGTAGCGGATGTTGTGACTTAACAGCATCCTATGATGCAGCTGCAGATCGATGGGTCATTACTTTTTTAGGAGGTGGTGCGCAAGTTGCGGTGTCTGATGGACCAGATCCAATTAATGACGGTTGGTACAACTATAATATTGGAGCTATTAGTGATTACCAAAAGTTATCTGTTTGGAGTGACGGTTACTACATGACCGATAATACTGGTAGTAGTAATAAAGTTTGGGCAATGGAAAGAGCAGAAATGTTAATTGGAAACACAGCACAAATATTAGGTTTTAATTTACCGGGGATACAAACTAGTGGATTTTACAGCCCACAAGCGCTTAATGTAAGTGATGCTAATATGCCTGCGTTTGGCGGAGCCACTTTTCTTTATCTCCAAGATGATGCTTGGGGTGGAGTTGCTACCGATCACGTAAAACTATGGACATTAGATATGGACTGGGCTGCTGGAAACGGTACAATGAATGCCGCTATTGAACTTCCTGCTACAGAATTTATTTCAGTTTTTGATGGAGGTAGTTTTTCTAACCTCGCACAACCAGGAGGAGGAGCAGATATTGATGCATTACAAGCCACCATTATGAATCAAGCACAGTTTAGAAAATTTGATACCTATAACTCAGCGTTATTTAATTTTGTGGTAGACACTGACGCTACTTCAGGCGAATTAGCGGGTGTTCGTTGGTTCGAATTAAGGCAAGATGTTGATAATGGGCCATGGTCTGTATTTCAAGAAGGAACCTATACCGCACCTGACGGAAGACACGCTTGGCACGCTAGTATGATTATGGATGGTGAAGGAAACATTGGTATGGGTTATACCTCTATGGCAGGTCCTACGACACCAAATCCAACCGATTTTAGAGTAAGTTCTTATTATACGGGAAGATTTGCCGATGATCCAAATGGTGTGATGACAGTAAATGAAGAAATAATCGCTGCAGGAAATACAAATGTCCCCGGTCTAAGATATGGGGATTATAGTAAAATAGATATTGACCCAACCGATGATACGACCTTTTGGTTTATTAATGAGTACTTAAATAATGGACGTAAAGGAGTCGTTGGAGCATTTCAACTAACACCACCAATACCAAATGATATTGGTGTAAATGGAATGCCAAACCCAAGTACGGGACTTTTAACTGCTACTGAAAATATTGAAATTACGATTAGAAATTTTGGAAGTAATGATATTACTGATCCAGAAGTTCAGTACTCCGTAGATGGAGATTCTCCGACAATAGAAACGTATATCGGAACTATTTTGGCGGGCGAAACAGTTAATTATACTTTTGAAACAACAGCAGATTTATCTGAACCAGGTGACCACACAATTATAGCTCGAACGGACTTATCTGGGGATTCCAATACAGCAAACGATGAGTATACCAAATCAGTTTTTAATGGTACAGTTTATTGTAATCCATCTATGGATTGTTCATTTGGTGACGGATTTACAAATGTTACCGTTTCAGATTTAAATCATGATTCTGGTTGTGAGGGATATGCAGATTTTACTGAATTTTCCGCTGAATTAGCTCCAGGCGAATCGTACGATTTTACGGTAACCACTGGATACGGAGATCAACATGTAAAAGTTTGGATAGATTTTAATGACGACGGCACTTTTTCTGATGATGAAACTGTAGTTCCGAATTTTATTATTGCTCCAGGGAGTGGCGCAGGAACTTTTACAGAAACAGTAACATTGACAATTCCAGAAAGTATACCATCAGGTAATCCTCACAGAATGCGTGTAAAATCTAACTGGCAAGCAGAAGTTTCAGACAATGCTTGTGATGTTTCTCAGTATGGTGAAACAGAGGATTATACTGCAAATATGGGAATACTAGGTCTGGAAGATCCAACGATTTCACAAGCTGAATTTACAGTACTTACCTCACCAAATAATCAGTTTGATGTCACTTTGACCACCGAGTTTGACGGAGTTGCTTCAATAGCTATCTTCAACGTATTAGGTCAAATGATAGCTTACAATAATTTGGAGAAGCAAGGTGATCGTTTCGAGTACCATTTAGATATGTCTTATGCTGATGCTGGGGTATACTTCATAAGAATGGGAGATAATTCCTCCAAAACTTATAAAAGCGCAAAGATTATTGTAAAGTAATATTTTAAGCAGCTATTTATTATTAAGAGCGGATCCTATATCCGCTCTTTTTTTGTCATTTAAAAGTAAGCTCTTAATTGAATACTCCCCGTATGAATTGCCTTGAAAGTTTCACTCTTTCTACCATTGTATGTAAGGTTGATATCCAGGAATTTGGTGATACTCTTTTGCAATAATAAACGCCAAGTTAGATTTATATTTGGCTGCAAACCCTCCAGCATTTGATAAGCTACCGGGGAGTAGGTATTTCCTGTAAAATTATTGTTGATATAATTAAATTCTCCATTCACAGCTATTTTTTGTGCATTCGCGTAATTGAAAGAAACACCTATTTTTTGCTGAATTAAAAGCTCAAAATTGTTGAGTTTGTTTTCCTTATTCAGATACTGAAAAAATAAATCAAATCTGGTATTAGAGTTTAATAAATATGATATTTTTGGATTAATTTCGTAGGTATTCAAGGTATAGTTTCTACTTTCAAAATTTTCGGTTAAACTTCTATTTTCTGCCATGGTCCCCTTTAAATTTAACAACCAATAATCCCAGATTTTATGATTAAAATTTAACTGATGACTTTTTAACTTCACTTCAGTTAGACCAATAGATAGAAAATTCTTATTGGTTGTTGCGATATAAGTATAAGTTGTTGAAAACAGCTGTTTTCCCCTATTAAAAAATAATACATTTCTAAAATTACTAACAGCAGCTAATTCTTTTTCTAAATAATCTTCAAAGGGATTAATAATAAAAATATCGTTATCTCTTTTAACTTTTTTATCAACCAAAAAGGAAGTTTGATTGTAAAAATGAGCGATCATTTTTTTAAACCCTTTTCGATTTAACCATTGCTGAGGATTTAAAGTTAAAGTTTGGCTAATTTTTGATTGATTGATTTTAACAAATATTTGGTTGGGAAGAAGGACTCTAATATATTCTGCTTCATCTTGAAATTGAGCCAATTCAAACTCTTCCAGCTCTTGTATACCATTTTCGTTATAATCATTCCAAGTATAAATACCTTCTCCGGGAGCTACTTGAACATAGGTGAATTCTTGCTGAGGTAAAACGCCATTATTAGTCTCTATTGCAGTATTTAATCGAATACTATTTTTTAAAAAAGATTGGTTGTAAACGATTCTTGAACTTAAAGATCTTTCGTTTTTTTCGGTCTGATCTTCCTCTTTTAAAATTCGATAATTTGCAAAGATAGAAAGTTGAGAAGTGGACTTGTTTAATAGTTTAGATTTTAAATAGATGTTATTTGAAGTTGAAACTCGTTTCAATGTAGAATCTCTAATACTATCATTAACTCGATACCGATAACCAATCTCAGTAAATACTTTCGTACTGTCTCCTAGTCCTGTAAAAATTTCATAGGCGTTAAATTTTTGACTTGTAGGCGTTAAACTATCATTAATGTGAGTCCTAATTTGATTGTTTTCGGTTGAAATTTTAGCTCCAATCCAAGATTTATTGAATGAATAGGTGGCTAAGTTGTGACTTCTAAAAAATGTAGAGCTTAGTTCTGAACCTTTGCTTTGTAGTGCACTTCCATTTGAAACAAATCTAAATTTATTAAGTTTTAAATTTATACCAAAAACATGTCTATTACCAGCAAAATTTTCAGCGTAATCTAAGTTCTGAAACTCGTATCTAACATTGCCAAATTTATTGTCTGAGTATTCCAAGCCACCTACTACATAACGTTGATTCCCAATAGGGTTATTGATATTCCAATCCCTATTGAACTCAACAGTATATAGCCGCTCAATTGTTTTAAAATTTTCATTAATAAAATCTACATTGGCAAAAGCATCTAATTTTCTTATTTCCGTGACTTTTAATAGTGTTTGGTTGATGGATAATTTTCCAGCGAAACCGGTATTGTCTGTATTGTCTAAATCAGAAAATAAATTAAGGTCACTATTGCTCCCAGCAACTTCAAAGCCTATTAAAGTTTTATCGCTTGGATGGTATTTGCCATTTATTCCACCTACTTGTATTTTAGAGGGAGCTGTAAGTTGAATTATTGGTGCATAATCTCCTTGTTTTACTCCATTGATAGGAGGTATGTATTCATAAATACGGTTAATGGCACTTGCATCACTTAATACATAATCCCCTAAATTTTCTCCAATTAATGTAAAACGCACATTGTAGAGATCATCTTCAGGATTATTTGAAAAAATATAAGCTTCCTCTCCATCCACTTCCTCTATTTTATATAAAATTTTATTTTCGGAGTAAGTGTCTGGAACTGCAGACGGAGCAATCATTTGAGAGGAATTGTCTCCGGCATTTTTTAAAATATCGACTTGTGTGTTTGTTAAATTTTGTTGTAAGGGTTGATTTTTAGCATCGCTCTCAGAATAAATATAAGTTCCTATGTCTAATTTTTTGCTGGTGTAATTAGCACCACCAAAACCAATAAATCGGGAGTAATTTCTGTCGGTATATTGATATTCAACTCGGATCCTCATATTAGCAGTGATGGGGTAAGTCGCATTAAATTTTAGTTCTCCAGCGTTGTAATCAATCACATAATCTTCTCCTTCTCCTCTTTTTAAGAGCAATCCATTTACATAGACACGCTCGCTTCCAGATACAATTAATATATACAATTCTCCATTAGGACCGATAAGTTTGTAAGGTCCTTGGTTACCTTCCTGACCTAAAAAATTACTACTTGAAAAGACTCCTCTTACCAAAGCGCCAGCCGCAAACGTTTTTGTCTTGGCTCCTGACTTATGGTTGATAGTCCCTCCTGCCGATATTCCTTGAATTTTTTTTGTAAAATTCCCAAAATAACTGCTGTTATTTACTAAATCGATATCTCCAGCTCTAAGATTCCAGTGGTCACTGAACAATTCGATAAAAATTTGATCAAATTCGTCTAAGCTTTGAGTGTACCCTGCATTTTGAGAAGGAATGTTGGCATCTTGTATGGATGCTCGAATTGATAATTTATCACTTAATTTTCCGGTCATTTGTAAATTTAAACTGGAGTTAACAACTGCATTCTGATTATTACCCACTGTAACTCCTCGCGATAGACTGCCTAAAGTTGATAATCCGTCAAATGGTTTAAATTCACTTTTATTAGTGCTTTCTTGTAGCGCGTATAATTTATTGATACTACTACTGCTTTTAACAATCACATTGGTATCAATGATAAAGTAATCTTTAGTTAAGAATTCAGGATATTTTAAATAGCGAATCGTTAAAGAGTCATTGCTATGAATCACCTCTTTCTTAAAAACGATTCTGCTTTTAGAAAAGTCTAATTGGTAATCATCGGGACTAATCGTAAGGCCATTGTTATCGGTAATCTTAAAATAAATAGGGTTGATACTTACCTTATCAATGAAGAGGGTATCTTTAACTGCTACTTTTTTGATGCTATAGTTGCTTGGAAGTTCTTGTGCAGAGCTTACGCCGATATACAAAACAAGAAGCAAAAAAAGATGAGACCTCATAAGCATTTACAGAATAGAAATAAATGTAGTTATTATTAAACTAAAAGTTAATGAATTTATTTTGTAAAAATTATTGCTAATAATTTCACAAATATACCTTCTAAAGAGTCAATCTTAATTATTTTAGTATACTCTTAAAACGAGTGCTTATGAAAATTATTTCTTATAATGTAAATGGTATACGAGCTGCAATGAAAAAAGGATTTACGGATTGGTTACACCAAGCTAGTCCTGATATTATTTGTCTGCAAGAGATAAAAGCAATGGAAAACCAAGTGGCTGTTGAAGCTATTGAAAAAGCTGGTTATCCTTATCGATATTGGTTCAGCGCCCAAAAAAAAGGCTATAGTGGTGTAGCTATTTTTTGTAAAAAGGAACCCAAGCATATTGAGTATGGTACCGGTATTGAGACTATGGACTTTGAGGGTAGAAATCTACGTATCGATTATGAGGAGGTTTCAATTATGAGTTTGTATTTGCCAAGTGGAACCAATAATGCTCGATTGGACTTTAAACTTAATTTCATGGCCGAGTTTCAAGAATATATAAACGAACTTAAAAAGGAAATCCCCAATTTAGTTATTTGCGGAGATTATAATATTTGTCATGAAGCGATCGATATTCATAATCCGGTCTCTAATAAAAACAGCTCTGGATTTTTACCGGTGGAAAGAGAATGGATTGGTAACTTTATAGCTAGTGGTTTTATTGATTCCTTTCGATATTTAAATAAAGAACCACATCACTACACTTGGTGGAGTTATCGAGCAAATTCGAGAGCTAATAATAAAGGATGGCGTATCGACTATCATATGGTTTCAAAACCCTTAAAAGAACATATAAAAAGAGCAATCATTCTTCCAGAGGCAAAGCACAGCGACCATTGTCCTTTAATGTTAGAATTAGCTTTTAATTGAACTATTTTTAAAAATAATGAAATACACTACACTCCCTAATACCGATATAAAAGTTAGTAAAATTTGCCTAGGTTCTATGACTTGGGGTGAACAAAACACCGAACCAGAAGGTCATGCCCAATTGGATTATGCCCTTGAAAGAGGTGTTAACTTTATAGATACTGCCGAGATGTATTCGGTTCCTGGAAACCCAAAAACGCAAGGGAGTACCGAATCTATTATTGGAACTTGGTTAGCTAAAAATAACAACAGAGATCAGGTGGTGTTAGCATCAAAAATTACGGGACCACTTCGTTTTTTTGAGCACATTCGTAAAAATTTAAATTTTAGTAAAGAAGCCTTGAACGATGCTTTGAACAAAAGTTTAAAACGATTACAAACCGATTATTTAGACCTTTATCAATTGCATTGGCCAGAACGTGGTGTAAATGTATTTGGTGAAAGAGAATATACTCATAATGCCGAATGGGAAGACAATATCGCTCATGTTTTAGAAGCCTTAGAATCCTTTGTAAAAGAAGGGAAGATTAGACAAATAGGGTTGTCTAACGAAACACCTTGGGGTTTGATGCGTTATTGCGAAGAATCCAAAAAAGGAGCTAAAAAAATGGTCACGGTACAAAACGCATACAACCTTTTAAATAGACGAGATGAAATAGGCTTGTCTGAGGTTTTATTGAGAGAAGAAGTGGGTTATTTAGCCTATTCACCATTGGCTTTTGGAGTGCTGGCCGGTAAATATTTAAACAATAACAAACCTGAAAACGCACGAGTAACACTCTTTCCAAATTACAGTCGCTACAGTAGTGAACAATCTAATAAAGCAACGATGTTATATAACGAAATTGCTAAAAAAAATGGGATAAGCCTTACGCAAATGGCCTTGGCTTTTGTAACCCAACAACCCTTTATGACCTCTAATATTATAGGAGCTACCAATTTAGACCAACTTAAAGAAAATATCGATAGTATCCATCTGCATTTATCGGATGAAATTATTGGAGAAATTAATGCGGTGCATACACAAATTCCAAACCCCGCGCCCTAATTAATCTATCCAAACAAGTGTTTTACCACATCATGAACCTTCGCCACTTTTATGATGTTAATTTGATAATTGTTTTTTGGAATTTTACAGTATTTAGAGATAACGATAGATTTAAAACCTAATTTCTCTGCTTCGGTAATGCGTTGCTCGACTCTGGTAACAGGACGTACTTCTCCTGCCAAACCAATCTCGGCGGCAAAACACATCGATTTATCGATTGATATGTCAATATTAGAGGATAATACCGCGGCAACTACTGCTAAATCGATGGCAGGATCATCTACTGTAATTCCTCCGGTAACATTTAAAAATACATCTTTAGCTCCCAATTTAAAACCAGCACGTTTTTCAAGAACGGCTAATAACATATTGAGTCGTTTGGCATTATAGCCAGTAGCACTGCGTTGTGGAGTGCCATAAACTGCTGTGCTAACGAGCGCTTGTATTTCGATCATTAAAGGGCGCAATCCTTCTAAGGTTGCAGAAATCGCAGTTCCACTAAGGTCTTCCTCATTTTTTGAAATGAGAATCTCTGATGGATTGCTAACTTCTCGCAATCCGTTTCCTTGCATTTCGTAAATTCCCAGTTCGTTGGTAGATCCAAATCGGTTTTTTTGAGAACGTAAAATACGATAAACGTGATTTCGGTCGCCTTCAAACTGCAAAACAGTATCGACCATATGCTCCAAAATCTTAGGTCCTGCGATATTCCCATCTTTGGTGATATGACCAATTAATACAACAGGGGTATGAGTTTCTTTAGCAAATTTGATGAGCTCTGTAGTCGTTTCTCTTATTTGCGAAATGCTTCCAGGATTGCTTTCAATATAATCGGTATGCAGTGTTTGTATGGAATCAATCACCACAATATCAGGGTTCAATTCTGCTATTTGAGAAAAGATATTTTGTGTTTTGGTTTCGGTTAAAATATAGCAGTTTTCAGAACCTGGATGAATTCTCTCCGCTCTCATTTTAATTTGTTGTGCACTTTCTTCACCCGAAACATACAATGTTTTATAGGGCAATTGTAAGGCGATCTGAAGCATTAAGGTACTTTTTCCAATTCCAGGTTCTCCACCTAATAAGGTTAATGAACCGGGAACAATCCCGCCTCCTAAAACTCTATTTAATTCGTTGTTTTTAGTATTGAGTCTCGCTTCAGAAGTAGTAGAAATATCTTTTACTTTTTGAGACTTCGAAACTCTCTTCGATTTGGTTTCAGATACTTTCCAGCTTACTTTTTCTGCTTTTTGAATCACTTCTTCAGCAATGGTATTCCACTCTTTACAAGCCGTACATTGTCCTTGCCATTTCGCAAAGGAAGTACCGCAATTTTGACAGAAAAAGGTAGTTTTTACTTTAGCCATATACAGGTGTAAAAGTAGTAATAATCTTGAGATTTAACTTTTAGGCACAGAAAAGTAGTTAACAATTATCAGTTTTCTTGGAGATTTTTTTTGGATCCAATTTGCTCTCAAAAAACAACAAATAAATAATAAAAGAGAATAATAGTAAAAAATATAGTTCTAGAACCTAATAGTAGTTCCTACTACTATTCTAGCTACTTCAAATTCAAAATCATACAGTGGAGTAATCCAAAGAGTGGAATCAATTTTTTCAATATTATAGAATACCAACGGTCCTAATCCATGATATCTCCAGGCGACTAGCCCAAGATGAATTCTATTTGAAATTTTGTATTTATAGGTAGTCTTATAAAAAAAATTTTTACTTCCATCACCTTTTTCAAAAATACTAAACAAACTATTTTTACCTTTTCCTAACCATAACGACGATCCAAAACGGTAACCTACAGGACTTATTGCATTATTTTCAATACCACTACTTAAGCCTATTTTTATCCATTTTTTTGGTGCATATGTAAAACCAACCAATGCCTCCGAAAATCTTTTATTTACCAGGGTATATATGGCTAAATGAAATTTATCAGAAATTTTCTTTTTTCCAAAATAGGTAATTGTTGGTAATACCTCAGATTTTTCTGGAGTATAACGAAGAAAAACCTTCATTTGGGCAAATGAACTGGCTGTAATTGTAAAAAAAACAATAAATAAAATTAATTTTTTCAAGATTGATTCAAATTATACTTAAGATTTTATGTAAATTTAGATAAATAAATATTAAATAACGAAACATGAAAAAATTACTACTACTAGTAATCCTTATTTCAACAATTGGATGCAATCAGGACGAAAAAAAAACATCACACTCTCATGATGGAATAACCAGTATTAAATTACATCAAGAACTACCTGAAATAGTAAATGTTGATCTTGGGCAAGAAGGTAGTTCACATGGAGATTTACTCGCTTTTGATTCAGATTTTTCCAATGATAAAGGCATTAAGGGAAAATTAAGCGGCTATATTATGACGGTTAACATACCTGAAAAATTAGAAGCTTTTCAAGACAGGATTGTGCATTTAGTTTTTGATTTTGGAGACTCCAACAGTATCGTAATAGGAGGCAAATCCATATATCCAAATTCTTTAGGTACTGAGTTTGTAAAACAAAAACCTCAATTAAGAGCTGTTGTAGGGGGTACAGGAATCTATATGGGAGCTAGAGGTCAATTGACCACTGTAAGAAATGAAGACGGGACTTATGAGCATCTTATAGAGCTGATGGACTAACTCAAAAGAAAAGATGACGTTGTCTATTTTAAATGCTTATTTATAGGGTAAGCTTACAAATTTAATCAGTTTTAACTAAATAAGATTGGTTCTAAAAAACGAATCCTCTTTTTTAATATCCAAAGTCTTCTTTAATTTTATCCGCCCTATCTAACATTACGTCTATGGTAATAAAGTCAACCTCCTCTTTATCATACGACCCTTGATAGATACGCATTGCTTTTTTAGGTTCTCCAATTTCCTCATAATATCGCGCTAGATAATAATAGCCTAGGACAGAATCGGGATATTGTTTATTGGCCATTGTTGCAATTTCTCGCAAGGATTCCCATTGTTTCCTTTTTTCAGCAGCTTTTAATGTTGCGATATAATCGTTTTCTCGAATAGCATTGGTCAACCCAAATAAATCTTTTATGATGGTGTACTTATCAATAAGATATTGGGAAATAGGAGTCTTTAGTTTCAAGATTACCTCTTGGTATTCCTCTATGCTGATTGGACGATAAACCGAAAACATTTTTTCTAAAGCCGATGGGATAGCTCTAGCAACTAGGGAGTAATGGGTAGCTCCCTGAAAATTGTCAAAAGTATAATTGAAGTTATCACTTTTTAATCCTTTTAATGAAACGTCTAACATCTCTGAGATCTCTCTCAAATCTTTAACATCGTCAGATCCAGTTGCTAAGTAATAGAATGTTTTCGTTTGAATTTGTGGGATTCGCTCTGGAAGACGTTCATCCATATAGGGAGCTAAATCTGGACTTAAATTAATATACCCGTTAAACATGGGAGGATCTTTAAAAAGAAAATAGTTGATAAAATTAGCCGTAAAATCATGTCCTACTGCAATGGTAAATTTCGCGGTTCTATAATTATTATCAATGTAAGGAATTAATTCTAGGCCAATAAATTCAAAAAAATCAGCTCCAGTTCCAGCAGGCATAAAATTAGTATTGTCATAATTACAATCATCGTAGCGGCTCTCTCCTTGCATAATGCCAACAACAATAGATTCTGGCATATCTTCCCAATAACTAAAGTAATCGACGTTCCCTGCAACTGGCTCGAATAGATAATTAGCATCTAACACGAGTATTATTGGATATACTTTTTCGGTATTAGTATCGTAATCTCGTGGTAGTTGTATTTTTAATTTTCTGTATTCATTAAGTTTATATGACTGAAACTCTTCATACATAATTTGAGATTGTGAGTAAGTCTCTAAACCAAAAAATATGCAAATAAACAGAAGCCCTATTTTTTTCATAAAAAATAAATTATGGTTGAAAGATAACGATTTTTACAAATCATATATTTTTCAAGAAGTTAAAATTATTTATTTTTATTGTATAGCGGTAGTATTAAAAAAGATAATCCACCAAACAAAACTATAGAGGCGATTTGGGTTGTCCAAACAATCCATCCAAAAGCGGTTCCAACAGTTTCAGGAATGCTAAATATCGCAAGAATGCTAGCTACAAAAAAAGGATAAGCTCCAAAACCACTATTGGTAAAAGCAAATGAAAAACTTCCTATGACAAAGGTGATGATTAGGGTAGAAAAACTAATACCTGCCGTTTCTTTCAAAGCAAAAGTTGCAATATAGAAAGATAAAAGGTACAGGCCCCAAATAAGAAAAGAATGAAAAATATAAAGTCCTTTTTTCTTCATTTTAAGAACGCTTAGAATACCCTCTTTCAAACCTGAGAAAAAATCAAGAATCTTTTTTATTGTCGGTGATTTTGAAAATTTAAAAAAAAGCAGGAGTAGTATACTTAGTAGCAGCAAAAGGCCAATCAATTTGTAAATCGTATACAAAGGAAGAACATTTGTTAAATATTGAGATAGTTTTTCGAATTGTAGCATAAAAGCGATTGCTGTAAAACCAAATAGAATCAACATATCGATGACTCTTTCAGTGATGATGGTCCCAAAAGCTTTATCGAAGGGGACTCCCTCGTATTTATTTATAACGACTGCCCTGGATACTTCTCCGCTTCTTGGAATGAAGATGTTCATGATATAAGCTACATAGACTGCCATAAAATTATTTAAAACTTTTGGTTTATAGCCCAGAGGTTCTAACATGAAGTTCCAACGGTATGCTCTCGAAACATGACTAAATATTCCAAATAGAACTGAAAAAAGTATCACGGTATAATTCGTCTCCTTAAAATAAGAAGAAATCTCTTCTAACTGATTTGTTGTAAATTTTGAATAAGAGTAATAAATTAAAAAAGAACCAAGCCCTAAGGGTATAGCAATTTTTAAAAATGTGGCTAAAGACTTATTCAAATTACTTCAATAAGTTATTTTCTTCATTAGGAAAGACTAGTGAAGGTTTAAATTTTTTCGCATCTTCAATATTCATCATTGCATACGTGATTAATATTAGAACATCTCCAGGGGCAACTTTTCTTGCTGCGGCACCATTCAATGTTATTTCTCCGCTATTTCGTGGTCCTGGAATGGCATAAGTTTCTAGGCGTTCACCATTATTATTATTGACAATTTGGATCTTTTCGCCTTGTACAATATTCGCTGCATCCATTAAGTCTTCGTCAATGGTAATACTTCCTATATAATTGAGATCGGCACTAGTTACTTTGACCCTGTGTATTTTAGATTTTACTACGTGTATTTGCATGGGGCAAAGATATTAATTTAATGCCATATTATCTATAAGACGAACACCTCCAATAAAGCATGCAATGAATGCTCTGTATTTTACATTTTTTAATTTATTAGGATGTGTTTTTAAAGTCGCTGAATTCGCAATTTCAAAATATTCCAAGGTAAAAAAATCATTTTTTTTAAACTCCTCTTCGACAAGTTGATTCAGTTTTGCAATACTTAAATTATAAAATTTTTCTTGTACAGTGGTCAATAATTTGTAGATCAAAGCAGCTTCTGAAAATTCTTTTTGGGAGAGCCGTTTATTTCGTGAACTCATTGCAAGTCCATTTTTTTCTCTAACAATCGGGCAGCCTACTATTTTTACAGGAATATTGTCAAGATGTACTAACTCTTTTACAATTTGTAATTGCTGAAAATCTTTTTCGCCAAAATACGCCTTATCAGGAGTTACCGCATCAAACAATAAATTTAAAACAGTCCCAACACCATCAAAATGACCCCTTCGATGTTTACCCTCCATTTCCTTTTCAATACCAGAGAAATGATATTTTTTGGAGCTAATATTTTGGTGGTATAACTCCGATGCTTCCGGTGAAAAAACAATAATTTTTTCTGATACACTATTTAAAAGCAATAGGTCATCATCTAGGGTCCTTGGATATTTTTTCAAATCTGCTGGATCGTCAAACTGAGTTGGATTTACAAAAATACTAACGACTACCCAATCATTTTCTTTAAAAGCCTGTTTTACAAGCGATAAATGCCCTCTGTGGAGTGCTCCCATAGTAGGAACATAGCCAATACTCTTGTTATTATTTTTGAGAGGCAAAAGGGTGCTCTTTAAGGAGGCTTTTGAATTGTGTATTTTCATTTAGGAAAATATTAAAGCAGTAAAAATAATATATTAAAGTCAGTCTGCATAAATTTTCGTAATTTTGCATCTTTTATGGACTACGAAAAAACTATATATGAAAGATAAAAGAATCTTATATGTCTCTTCAGAAGTAATTCCCTATTTGCCTGAGACCGAGATTTCTTCAATGTCGTTTGAAGCACCTCGAATGGTTAATAGTAATAAAGGGCAAATTAGAATATTTATGCCTCGCTATGGTAATATTAATGAACGGAGGCACCAATTGCATGAAGTAATTAGACTGTCAGGAATGAACTTAGTCATAAATGATATGGATGTCCCTTTAATAATCAAGGTTGCTTCCATTCCAAAAGAACGAATGCAAGTTTACTTTATTGACAATGAAGATTATTTTAAGAGAAAAGCAACTTATGCGGATGAAAATGGTAATTTTTTCTCAGATAATGACGAAAGAGCTATATTTTTTGCTAAAGGAGTTATTGAAACAGTTAAAAAATTAAATTGGTCTCCCGACATTATTCATGTTCATGGATGGCTTGCTTCTTTTTTACCTTTATACTTAAAAAAACACTACCACAAAGAGCCATTATTTGAGAATAGTAAAATAGTCACTTCAGTATACAATCAAGGATTTAAAGGACAATTAGATTCAAAAGTTACCGAAAAAATAATGTTTGATGGTATTGAAGAGGAGCACATTAAAGAATTAAAAGAGCCTGATTACATCAATATGATGAAGTTAGCTATCAAAAATTCTGACGCTATTATTACTGGTTCTGAGGAATTACCTGAAGAATTGAGCGATTATCTTAAAGAACTTGAAATGCCGATGTTAAAATATCATAAAAAGGAAGAATTTTCCTCTGCTTATTTAGATTTTTACCTCACAGAAGTTCTTTCATAATTATTTTATTTATCAATTTTTTTATGAACACACGTACTATTATGCCCAAAGTAGCGGCAATTCTTTTTTTTATAATTTCTATAGTTTCTTGTCAAGAAGACTTTAACACAATTGGGAGTGATATAATAGGTGATGGAAGTCTTTTATCTCAATTAGATAATACCAAAACCGTTGTTGCATACAGTAGAAAATTAGCGCCAGTTCAAACTAACATTATACCGGTAAGCCAATTGGGAGTTTTTAACGATGGAACATTTGGGAAATCCTCGATAAGTTTTTTAACTCAATTACAAATGGAAACACCTAATGCTATATTTGGAGATTCTATAGGGCACGAGATTACTTTGGATAGTGTCATGTTATACATCCCTTACTACAATCAAAATACAACGGAAGATGGAGTAACTTCCTACACATTAGATTCTGTTTATGGCGCTAGTCCAATAAATATTAACATCAATGAATCTAATTATTTTCTGCGAGATTTAGACCCAAGCTCCAACTTCCAAGACGCACAATTATATTATTCCAATGAGGCAACTCTATTTGAAGCGAATCTTTTGCAAAATGAACTGGCTACTGAAATTATAGATTTTATACCTAGTTCAGAAGGATACGAAATTATTAACCGGGATACGAGTACTGATGGGTCAACTCAAATTGATACCACCATCATCGCCCCTGGTATAAGAGTAGCCTTATCAAATGATTATTTTCAAGAAAAGATACTAGGTAAAGAAGGGGCTCCTGAATTAAGTAATGACAATAATTTTAAGGACTATTTCAGAGGTCTTTATTTTAAGGTAAATTCCGATACAGAGGATGGTAATTTGTTGATATTCAATCCTGAACTTGCAACCATCACACTTTATTACAATTTTTTAAGAGCAGATGTGGATAGTTCTGGTGATCCTGTTTTAGATGACGATGGTAATGCTGTTATCGATACCATTTATAATAATTATATTCTAAGATTTGGCGGAATAAATCTCAATGTTTTTGATAATGAACTAACTCCGGATATTGCCGCTGCTATTGCAAACCCCAATACCTTAGAAGGAGATGAAACCCTATATCTTAGAGGAGGTGACGGAATTATGACTGTTATAAATTTATTCGGAGAAGATGTTGATTCTAACGGTATTGCCGACGAGTTAGAGGTCCTTCGTGATCAAGAATGGATTATTGATGATGCAAGATTAAAATTTTATATTGATCAAAATAAGGTAACTGGTGGAAATACTGAGCCCGAGAGGATTTCAATTTATAACATTAATAACAGCACTGTATTGGCAGATTATTTTCTAGATCCAACTTCGAGTAATCTACCAGCAGAAGCTATCACCAACCATTTAGGAAAAATAGAAAGAGATACCGATAATAATGGAGTTTCATATACGATTAACTTGACCCATCACATAAGTAATTTAATCAATAAAGACTCAACAAATGTATCACTGGGTTTAATGACTTCCCAAAATGTATTGTTGAATGGGTTTCAAAAGCTGGATACTCTATTGAATCCCAATCAAGAACTTCCCACCATTAAAACCGTTCAAAGAAGCAGTGTGATTTCACACGAAGGAACCGTTCTTTATGGAAACAATACCCTAAATGAAGACAAAAAACTTGTCTTAGAAATTTATTATACAGAACCAAATTAAAATCTATGTGCGGAATAGTTGGCTATATTGGAAATAGAGATGCCTACCCTATAATTCTTAATGGTTTAAAAAGATTAGAATATAGGGGTTATGATAGTGCTGGAATTGCATTGTATGACGGTACGAACATCCAATTGTGTAAAACAAAAGGAAAAGTTGCAGACCTAGAAGAAAAATTTTCTGAGCAAACACCTACAAAGGGTAAATTAGGGATTGGTCATACTCGTTGGGCAACACATGGAGTCCCGAACGATAACAATTCGCATCCGCATTATTCGAATAGTGGTGACTTGGTGATCATTCACAATGGGATCATTGAAAATTATGCCGCAATCAAAAAAGAATTAATTAAGAGAGGTTATACATTTTATTCAGATACGGATACAGAAGTACTAGTAAACCTTATCGAAGATGTTAAAATAAATCAAAATGTTAAATTAGGACAAGCCTTACAAATTGCTTTAAATGAAGTGGTTGGTGCTTATGCAATTGCTCTGTTTGACAAAAATAAGCCGGATGAAATTGTAGTGGCTAAATTAGGAAGCCCGTTAGCAATAGGAATTGGAGAAAACGAATTTTTTGTAGCTAGTGATGCCACTCCTTTTATTGAATTTACCAAAAATGCAATCTATCTTGAAGACGAAGAAATGGCAATTATTCGTCTAGGTAAAGATGTAAACATCAGAAAAGTTAAAGATGATAGTACTGTCGCTCCGTACGTTCAAAAATTAAAATTAAATCTAGAGCAAATCGAAAAAGGTGGCTATGATCACTTTATGTTGAAAGAGATTTATGAACAGCCTTCTGTCATTAGAGATACTTATAGAGGCAGATTGCTTGCCAATCAGGGGATTATTAGATTAGGAGGGCTTGAAAATCATATTGAAAAATTTACCAACGCGGACAGAATTATTATTGTAGCTTGTGGTACTTCGTGGCATGCAGGATTGGTTGCCGAATATATTTTTGAGGATTGGGCTAGAATTCCAGTAGAGGTTGAATATGCCTCAGAATTTCGATACAGAAATCCAGTTATTACCAATAAAGACGTGGTTATCGCAATCTCTCAAAGTGGAGAAACTGCCGATACACTTGCTGCAATTAAACTTGCTAAAGAAAAAGGAGCTTTTGTTTACGGAATATGTAATGTAGTAGGTTCGACCATATCAAGAGCAACAGATAGTGGCACCTATACCCATGCTGGCCCGGAAATTGGAGTGGCATCTACCAAAGCGTTTACGACTCAAATAACCGTGTTGACGATGATTGCGCTAAAATTAGCAAAAGTAAAAGGGACGATTTCCCAAAGTGATTATCGCTTACACCTAAGGGAATTGGAATTAATACCGTCAAACGTGGAAATGGCCTTGAAAAAAAACAAGGACATTGAAGATATTGCAGGACTATTTAAAGATGCTACTAATTTTTTATACCTAGGTAGGGGCTATAATTTTCCAGTTGCCTTGGAGGGCGCATTAAAATTAAAGGAAATATCTTATATCCACGCTGAGGGTTATCCAGCTGCAGAGATGAAGCATGGTCCTATTGCTCTGATTGATGAGCAAATGCCAATAGTTGTAATAGCTGTTAATAGTAACCATTACGAAAAAGTAGTAAGTAATATTCAGGAAATCAAGTCCAGAAAAGGTAAAATTATTGCAGTGGTTACTGAAGGTGATACTGTTGTAAAAGAGTTGGCAGATTATATAATGGAAGTTCCTAATACTCCAGAAACTTTATCACCGCTGGTAACAACAATTCCACTTCAGTTACTGTCGTATCATATTGCTTTAATGTTAGAAAGAAACGTAGACCAGCCTAGAAATTTAGCAAAAGCTGTTACCGTGGAATAGGATTGAGCGTTTGTTATTCTTAACACCCAATTGTTGTACAATACCAAAAAATAAATTTAACTTGGCAAAAGCTAACTTGCATTTCGCTTGACCCTTTGTAATTTATTCCACTCGGTGTAAAAATCTTGCACCTCTTTTTGATCGGGTTTCGATTGATTCATCATTGAAGGTCTCTCTTTATCGGTGTTCTTAATTTTTTTCATAACTGTTGTTAATAGTTTAGTGTAATATTATAGTATAATAAATTAATTAAATCAATATAATAAGATAATAACGCGTATACACCTAAATACACTTACTTGAAAAGTTTAAGTTATTTCCCTATATTTGCATATGATCCCGAAAAAAATAATTTTACTTATTTCTTTTTTTTTAATAGTATTTAAAGGTCTTTCTCAGAATCCAAAAATTGTCGATACCCTAAAAATCCACGAACAAATTAGAACGTTTGGATTGGATGAAGCTTCCTTACTTTTTAAATCTGATTTCTTCAGTAGTATTGTTTTTAAAAATGATTCTACTCTTTATTACAACCCAAATGGAACGTTACATTTATTTAAAATACAGCTTGGTGAGGATCCTAAAGTTTCTAAAATTTCAAACAGTATTTATAAAGGTCATAACTTTAACAGGTTGTTGTTTATTCACGATGAAATAGTTTACAGCTATGGAGGTGTTGGATTGTTTAATTCGTTCCCTGGACTAATTTATTTTGATTTTGGATTAAAGGGTTGGCTTGAGGTAGATCTAAAAAATTATCCTCAAAACGCTAATAGAATATTCAACTCATGGAAAATAGGTAATAAACTGATGGTACTTTTAAGCCATTATTCTGAATCTGAAAAATATAATAACAATGATTTGGATAAATTTACTTTTGGAGAGATTAATTTAGAAAATTTTCAATTTACCAAAAAATACGAGTTTGAAGCCCCTTTGATTAAAGTATCAGGTGATGAAGGTTTAGGTTTTTATAGAGGAAATTATATATACGATTCCGATTCATACACTTTACATGGTTATTATAAACCTAACGGCGCCTGTGAATATAGACTATTTGACAAAACTTTAGGGATTTTATACCGAACCTCTCAAACAGATGCTCTTGAAAGGGTTAATGGCTTTTCCTACCTTTATATAAAAGAATCTTCAATTTATTTTAGAGATCAGTATGGTACATTAAACTCTTTTGAAATTAATTCGGGGAAAACTATCCGCAAAGATGATTTTATCAAACAATATCAATCAAGAGTCATTAAGTCCAATCCCTATATTTATATGTTATTACCAATATCTTTAGGTATGGTATTTTTATTTTTTAGATATAGAAAAAGAAAATACAAAGTATCAAATTCTTCTTCACAAGAACTCCAAGAGATTGAAAAAAAATTAATAAAACTGAAAGCATCTACAATATCAAAAAATAATTTAGATACGGTTTTAAGTATTTCTCACTACTCATACGAAACTATAAAAACAAGAAGAAGTTCGTTAATAAATGAGCTAAATGAAAAGGGGAATGTAAAAATTGAAAGAGTCAGAAAACAAGATGATAAAAGGTTTTATGATTACAAAATAAGTTAATTGTCTTTTTTTTATATTTTAAAACTTTACAACTTTAACAAGCTCTAATCGTAACGATTAACCCCCTCACAAAAAAATAAAAATGATGCTTTACAGGGATTCTTCAGCGTATTTAATATGATAATCTAGGGGCAAAACCCTAAAATAAAGTTAAATTTATGTATATTTCGGAATTAAATCAATTCAAAATAAACATATGAAAACTATTATTACGTTTTTTTGTTTGTGTTTCAGTGTGATCGCTTTTTCACAAACAACCGTTACTGGAAATGTTGTAGATCAATCACAAAATCCTATTTTAGGGGCAAACATCGTAGTTGTTGATGCTGCTCTTGGAACTTCATCGGATTATGATGGAAATTTTACACTTACAGTAGACCAAAATCCCCCTTTTACAATTCAAATTACTAGTATCGGTTATCAAGCTGTTACCCAAGAGGTGACTGCCAACAACCAAACGTTAACCATTACTTTAAATGAGGGTGATGCCTTAGATGAAGTAGTTGTTTCTGCTTCTAGAACCCCTGAAAGTGTAAGAGAGTCACCGGTAACAATCGAAAGGATTGATACTAGAGACATCAAAAAAGCATCTGCTCCTAACTTTTATTCAAGTTTAGAAAATTTAAAGGGAGTCGATCTTAACAAAGGAAGTTTAACATTTAACTCGGTAAACACAAGAGGTTTTGCAACTTTTGCAAATGTTCGTTTTGTACAGTTAGTAGATGGAATGGACAATGCGTCTCCAGCACTTAACTTTGCAGTTGGAAATTTCCTAGGAATGAACGAGCTGGATGTAAAAAGTGTAGAACTACTTCCTGGAGCATCTTCAGCTTTATATGGTGCCAATGCATTTAATGGAATTTTATTCATGACAAGTAAAAGCCCCTTTGATGATCAAGGTGTTAGCGTTTATGTAAAAAATGGGGTGACCTCTCAGCAAGCAGCTGGAGATAACAACTTTTATGATTTCGGTATAAGAACTGCTTACAAATTTAGCGATAAGTTTGCTGCAAAAGCTTCGTTTTCCTACATGCAAGGTACCGAGTGGTATGCAACAGATACCAATCAATATGTGTATAGAGGTGCTGGTTTACCAGACGAAGTAATTCCTTTTAACAATCAACCTTCGCACGATGCCTTAAATATATATGGTGATGAGGTAAGTTTAGGCGCACTAGGAACCAACCTGAATGAAGTTGGTTTGTCGCTTGAAGCACAAGGATTAATTCCTGCAGGCTCTAGTGCTCTACTTCCAGCTGTTGATGTTTCTAGAACAGGTTACAGAGAACAAGATGTTACCGACTACGATGCCGGTAATGGGAAAGCTGATATTTCTTTTCACTACCGACCAACAGGTGGAGATTTTGAAATTGAGTGGAACTCTAAATTTGGATGGGGTAGAACTATTTACCAAGGTGCCAACAGATACCAATTAGACAACTTCTTAATGCAATCTCACAAAATTGAATTAAGAAATAAAGACTTTTTTATTAGAGGTTATAACATTAGTGAAACTGCAGGAAACTCCTATGATATGCGTTTTACAGGTATTAATATGAATAAATACCGTGCTCAAGAATGGTTTGGAACCTATGCAGGTGCTTATTTGGGAGCTGTTCTTGGAGGTGCCTCTGATGCACAAGCACATGCTGGCGCTAGAATTGCAGCCGACGATGCAGAGACGCTTCAGCCTGGCACAGCAGAGTTCGATCAACTTTACAACCAGGTAATTAGTGATCCAGATGTAAATACAGGTTCAAAATTTGTCGATAATACACAAGTAACTGTTGGAGAAGGAAATTATAATTTCAGCAGACTTTTAAACAATGTTTTAGACCTACAAGTAGGTGGTGATTACAGACAATATTCGTTAAATTCTGGAGGAACTATCTTTACAGATTATGACGGCCCAATAAACTATAGTCAATACGGGGCTTATGCACAAGCTTCAAAAAAGTTTACTTCGGAAGAACGAATGAAGTTAACCGCTTCTATACGTATGGATAAAAATGAATTTTTCGACGCAAGTATTTCTCCAAGAGTATCGCTTACCTATTCTGCGGGAGATAAAAAGCAACATAATTTAAGAGCTTCTTATCAGACAGGATTTAGAAACCCAGATACGCAGTCCTTGTTTATAGGATTTGATGTTGGAAGAGCTATTTTAGTGGGTTCTGCTCCTGCTAACTTAGACCGAAGACTACCAGGCACAGATTTAACAGGACGAGATGCTTATTTTAATTCATACACTAGATCTTCGGTAGAATTATTTGCAGCAACAGGGGATCCAACCCTATTAGAAGCTGCTGTTACTCCGCTAGTGGAGCAAGAAAAAGTAACTTCAATAGATTTCGGTTATCGAGGAAATATAGGACCTGTTAGTTTAGATGCGAATGTTTACTATAACAGTTATGACGGCTTTATTAACAACCAAATTGTAATTACACCTGAAAACGGGAATGTATTAGATGGTTCCGGAATCGGAGATATTGTTAACGGAACTTTTAAAGCGATGCAATTGTACACCAATTCTACGGCTGAAATTTCTTCTTACGGAGCTGTAATAGGAGGTAGTGTTAAATTTGCTGAAAACTTTGTGTTTGGTGCTAACTATACTTATGCTAAGTTTGATTTTGACCAAGCATCAAACCCTGATTTTAGTGCAGGATTTAACACTCCAGAGCACCAAGTAAAAGTTTCTCTAGGGAATCCAAGATTATTCAAAAACTTTGGATTTAATGTAGACGGACGTTATAAAGGAGAATATCTTTGGGAATCTAGTATTGCCAACGCTTTAATGCCTGAAATCTTTGTGGTAGATGCACAAATAAATTATGCAATTCCATCCATAAAATCAGTCATAAAAGCTGGAGCAACTAATTTAGGTGGTCAGGAATATCAAAGTGCCGTAGGTACTGGTAATATTGGCTCGCAATATTATATTTCATTAACGATTAATAACTAAAATAATTAGAATATGAAAATATTAAGTATATATAAAAGTATAGGAGTAGTTGCATTAGCAGCTACTTTGCTGGTATCTTGTTCTGAACTTGAATTTGATATTCCAGTTGAACAAGAAGTGACTTTAACAAATGGTTCTGCAGATTTCTCAAAATATGTAGCTGTTGGGGCTTCATTCACTGCTGGAGTTTCAGATAACGCATTGTTTATTGCTTCTCAAACGAATTCTTGGCCTAATACATTAGCGAGTCAATTTTCTGCTGCAGGAGGCGGAGACTTTAACCAACCCTTTGTATCAGATAATATTGGTGGCTTACTTTACGGTGGGTCAGTTATTCAACCTCCAAGGCTTTATTTTAATGGAGCTGGACCAGCGGTTTTACCTGATGCCATTCCAACAACTGAGACTACAAATGTTCTTTCTGGTCCTTTTAACAATTTAGGAGTGCCTGGCGCTAAAAGTTATCACTTATTAGCACCTGGTTATGGTAATTTAGCTGGAGTACCATTAGGTACAGCAAATCCGTATTTTGCTAGAATGGCGAGTTCTCCCTCTGTAACAATGCTCGAGGAAGCAGTTTCACAAAATCCAACGTTCTTTACCTTGTCTGAAATGGGAGGTAATGATGTGTTGTCTTATTCAACCTCAGGGGGTGCTGGTGTGGATCAAACAGGAAACCCAGATGTTACGACCTACTCTGGATTTGACATTACGGACCCAGGAGTTTTCACGGCATCTGTTACGGCTGCAGTTGCAGCTTTAACTGCTAACGGAGCAAAAGGTTGTCTCACCACGGTACCTTACGTTACGTCTTTGCCGTTTTTTACAACGGTAGGGCATGCGCCAATAACTCCAGATGCATTTGAAAATGGACAGATAGCAGCTTTAAATGCACAATTTGAGCCTTTGAATCAAGCATTTGCATTTTTAGGTGTGCCTGAGAGAGCTATAAATTTCTCTGAAACTGATGCCAGTCCAATAGTGATTTTTGATAAAGATTTGCCAAGTATTTCAGAGCAATTAAATGCTGTGCTGTTGGGTGGTGGACTTGACCCACTAACTGCAGGGTTGTTATCTGCTCAGTTTGGACAGTCTCGACAAACAACTTCAGCTGATTTAGTACTACTAACTTCAGCTTCTGTACTTGCTAGTGTGAATGAAGCAAATTATCAATTTCTTTATGAAAGCATTTACGGTGCTTTAGTTGGCGCAGGATTTCCAGAAGACGCTGCAGCTGCATCAGCAGCAGAACAAGCAGGTCAATTATCTGTAAATGGAGTTACTTTTCCAATTGCTGATAACTTTGTTCTTACAGAACAAGAAACCGATCGAGTTATAAACGCTACAGATGCTTATAATTTATCTGTTGATGCAATTTGTACTCAATATGATCTTGCAAAAGTTGACTTAAGAACAATTCTTGAGGAGGCTAGTCAGACCGGATTAATGTATGATAGTTTTATGATGAACACGGATCTTGTATTTGGTGGTTTAGTTAGCCTTGATGGTGTGCATTTTACCGCTCGAGGATATTCTTTAATGGCAAATAAATTTTTAGAAGCGATAGATGCTAAATATGGTTCTAATTTTGTGCAAGCAGGTCAGCGAGCTTATGCTAACGATTTTCCTGTAAGTTATCCGCTCAATCTATAATATATTTTAATTATTTAAATTACAAAAACCCCTCTTGCACGCGCCAAGAGGGGTTTTTAATTTTTAAAAATCTACCTATTGCTTTATTAATTAAAACTAATATTTATGAGGGAATTAATCCAACCTAAAAAGATCTGTAGTTGAGGATCATCAAGGAATAAAAAATAAATTTTTGATTTGTTTTTTTTCAATTTAAAAAACTATCTTTGCCCCGTTTAAAAAAGGGTAATTTTTAACCCTAACAGTACTAAAAAATAAACAGTTAATAATGTCAAAAGTTACAGGTAAAGTTGCACAAATTATCGGACCCGTTGTAGATGTTGAATTTGCTAATGGATCGGAACTTCCAAAAATTTACGATTCTCTTGAAGTAAATAATAATGGAAAATTATTAGTATTAGAAGTTCAATCACACATAGGTGAAAACACCGTTAGAACCATCTCCATGGATTCTACTGATGGATTGAGTAGAGGTGTGGAAGCAAGTGCTACCGGAGCACCCATACAAATGCCTGTAGGTGATGATATCTACGGACGTTTATTTAACGTAATTGGAGATTCAATTGATGGTATTGGTGATTTGCCAAAATCAGGAGAAAATGGATTATCAATTCACCGTGAGGCACCCAAATTTGAAGACCTCTCTACTTCAACCGAAGTTCTTTTTACAGGAATTAAAGTAATCGATTTAATTGAACCGTATTCAAAAGGAGGGAAAATTGGTTTATTTGGTGGAGCAGGTGTTGGAAAAACAGTACTTATTCAAGAATTAATAAACAATATAGCAAAAGGACACGGTGGACTTTCTGTATTTGCAGGTGTGGGAGAACGAACTCGAGAAGGGAACGATTTACTCCGAGAGATGTTAGAATCTGGAATTATAAAATATGGTGACGACTTTTTACATTCTATGGAAGAAGGTGGTTGGGACCTTACGAAAGTAGATAAAGAAGCTTTAAAAGAATCGAAAGCTACTTTTGTATTTGGTCAAATGAATGAGCCTCCTGGAGCCCGTGCACGTGTTGCATTATCGGGACTTACCATTGCAGAATACTTTCGTGACGGAGCTGGAGATGGGCAAGGAAAAGATGTTCTTTTCTTTGTAGATAATATTTTCCGTTTTACACAGGCAGGATCTGAGGTTTCAGCATTACTTGGACGTATGCCCTCGGCGGTAGGTTACCAACCTACATTAGCAACCGAAATGGGAGCCATGCAAGAACGAATAACATCCACTAAAAGAGGTTCTATTACTTCGGTTCAAGCCGTATATGTTCCTGCAGATGATTTAACCGATCCTGCACCGGCAACAACGTTTGCCCATTTAGATGCAACAACAGTATTGTCTCGTAAAATTGCAGAGTTAGGTATTTACCCAGCCGTAGATCCTCTAGATTCAACGTCTAGAATTTTAACAGCAGATATTTTAGGTGACGAGCACTACGATTGTGCACAACGTGTAAAAGAGTTACTGCAACACTACAAAGAATTACAAGACATCATCGCAATTTTAGGGATGGAAGAATTATCTGAAGAAGATAAGTTATCGGTTTATAGAGCAAGAAAAGTACAACGATTTTTATCGCAACCTTTCCATGTTGCTGAACAATTTACGGGGATTCCAGGATGTTTGGTAGATATTAAAGAAACCATTAAAGGTTTTACGATGATTATGGACGGTGAGTTAGATCATTTACCAGAAGCTGCATTTAACTTGAAGGGAACCATAGAAGAAGCTATTGAAGCTGGTGAAAAAATGTTAGCTGAAGCTTAATTATTAAATTAAAAGGGATATGTATTTAGAAATTGTAACACCTGAAGCATCTTTAGTAAGCGGCGAAGTAGAATCGGTAACTGTTCCTGGAGTAAATGGAGAGTTTCAGATGCTAAATAATCATGCATCTATTGTTTCATCTTTACAAAACGGGAAAGTTAAATTTAGAGGAACTCCCAATTTTCAAGAAGGCTTTGAAGATAGATTTTCAAAGGATAATGAGGGTAGTTGGATACTTGAAATTTCGAGTGGCACCATCGAAATGAAAGACAACAAAGTTATTGTGTTGGCCGATTAAGCTTTTCAGAATAATATGAAAAAAAATCCTAAACATCAAGTTTAGGATTTTTTTGTAAGATACTTTTGAGCTAATGATATTATCATTTTAAATAAAATAATTTTAATTTTGCGGTAGTATGAAGACTATGAAAAAATTACCTATATTTTTGCTTGTTAGTTTTTTTCTTGGAGGAACCTCTTTTTCACAGGAACTTAGCAACGAGGAACAACTAAATGAAGTTATAATCAATTCTACTAGAATTGATTTGCCATTCTCAGAAAATTCACGAACGATTACAGTAATATCTTCTCAAACTATTAAACAAAGTACAGCAACTAATGTTGCCGACTTGTTACAAAGTGTTTCTGGTATAGATGTTCGTAGAAGAGGAACTGACGGAATGCAGTCCGATCTTTATATACGAGGTGGTCAATTCAATCAAACCTTAATTCTAATTGATGGATTTAAAACCGAAGATCCTCAAACGGGTCATCACACCATGAATATGATGATTCCTCTTGAGAATATTGAGCGAATTGAAATAATTAAGGGTCCTGCAGCAAGAGTATTTGGTCAAAATGCTTTTACGGGCGCAATTAATATTGTTACAAAAAGTAAGGTAGACGAGCAGTTAAAAATTAATGTTGGTACGGGTTCATATGACAAACTTAGACTGGGAACAACCGCTGCTACCAAACTTCATAAATCCAACCATTTTGTAAATGTTGAATATAACGGTAGCCAGGGATATCGAGAAAATACAGATTATGAGAATTTAAATTATTTTTTAAAAAGCAGTATTTCTACCAACCAACAACCGGTAGATGTTATTGCTACTTTTAGTGATCGAAAATTTGGTGCAAATAATTTTTATACCAATAGCCTTGATTACAATGAATATGAGGAAACACAAACTAGTTTAGTCGGTGTTTCTACCTCTATGATAAAAAATAAATGGACGCTTAAACCAAGACTTTATTGGAAAAGAGGCCAAGATATGTTTTTACTAAAAAGAGAAGATCCCAGTTTTTCAAGAAATTTTAACATTACTAACAAAGTTGCAGCAGAGGTAAATTCTTCTTTTAAAAATAATTTAGGAGTGACGGGAATTGGTATGGATCTCTCAGAAACAACCTTATCAAGCAACAATCTTGGAGATCAAAATAGAACAGCTATCAACTTATTTTTGGAACATCGTTTTTTATTAATAAATAAGCAACTAGATATTACGCCTGGGGTTTCCTTAAGTTATTATTCAGATTTTGATTTTCAGGCCTTTCCAGGATTAGATGTAGGGTACAAGTTTTCAAATAATTTTAAAATATATGGAAATATCGGTTATTCCTACCGAGTCCCTACCTTTACAGAAATGTATACCAGCATACCTAATTTTTTAGCGGGAAATGCTAATTTAAAACCAGAAAAAGCCCTAGCTGAAGAGCTCGGCGTTAAATATAATTATAATTCGTTAGAGCTTAGCGGCGCAATATTTAAAAGAGATGCGGAGGATTTAATCGATTACATTAAGGAAACAGAAGAAAGTCCTTTATTTGTAGCTCAAAACTTAAGGAAAATTACCACTACAGGATTCGAACTTAATGCTACTTATTGGTTTACTGTTTTAAACAATACTCAAAGAATTAATCTAGGCTATACTTTCTTAGATGACGATTATTATGATACCAATGTATATGCTTCTAGGTATTTAATAAACACCTCAATTAAACATCATTTTACAGGAGTCTTTGACTTTACAATTGCAAAATGTATAAAACCTAGTATCACCTATAGATATGTGGAGCGGCCTACCAATACCTATAATATTGTAGATGTAAAAATAGCTACAGAACTAAAATCAATCTCATTATTTTTCTTAATAAACAATTTGTTTGACACTGAATATTATGAGAAAGTCAACGTTATAATGCCGAATAGTAATGTTGAATTTGGTTTAAGTTATACGTTTAAATAATTTCTTAAACCAATGTCCTTATTTTATCATTAACTAAAAAACTTTCCCAGCCTCGATACAATAAGTAATCAGCAATTTTTCTTCTTTTTTTCTGAGGATTGGATTCAGAACTCAATTGCTCAAAACGTTTTTGGGCTAGATCATTAAAAGTGTTGAGATACTTTTCCTCACAAATTTCCTTGAGCCCAAGTTCTATATTGTATTTGGAAATATCTCTATAGCTGAGTTCTCTTTTGATCCGGAGTTTCCCCCATTTTTTTTGATTAAATTTACCTCGTGTAAAAGCTTGAGCAAAGCGAGTCTCATTTAAAAAATTATGTTTCAATAAATGTAGTTTAATAACTTCGATAGCCTCCGGAATCATTCTCATATCTCGTAATTTTTGATTTACTTCCTTGTGGCAACGCTCTTGGTATGCACAATAATTTTCAAGTTTAGCTTGAGCTTCCTTTAGAGTATATGTTTTTTGAGATGGGTAGTTCATTTGAGTTATGCTCTTACAAATTTAGCTAAAAAAAGACATAAAAAAACCTCCATTGTTTTCACAGTGGAGGTTTCTATTCAGGTTATTTTATCTTGGAATCATTTTGGTCAACAAAGTGATATTCTAGATATGTGTAAGCATCTCTTGGTTGTATTGTCACCCATTTTTTGTGCTCCATAAACCACTTGGTTCGCACGGATGGAAAACCTTTAGTTAAAAAGGCCGCTATAAAAGGATGCGTGTTTAATGTTATCTTTTTATAGTCTTTGTTGACAAGCGTTTTAAGCTCATCGTTCATTTTATTCACCAATACAATTGGTGCTTCAATCTCAGAAGTATCTCCAATATTAGGATTTTCTTCACGAGTTTTAATATTCATTTCAGGTCGTACACGTTGTCTCGTTATTTGAATTAATCCAAATTTACTAGGAGGTAATATTTTATGTTTAGCACGATCGTCATTCATTTCTGAACGCATATGATCGAATAATTTTTTTCGATTGGCAGCAACTGCCATATCTATAAAATCGATTACTATAATACCACCCATATCGCGCAACCTAAGTTGTCGTGCTACTTCGCTAGCAGCAATTAAGTTTACTTCTAAAGCCGTTTCCTCTTGATTGTTTGATTTATTACTTCGGTTACCGCTATTAACATCAATTACATGCAACGCTTCGGTATGCTCGATCACTAAGTAAGTTCCCTTACTTCCTGATACCGTTCTACCAAAGGCTGTTTTTATTTGACGTTCAATCCCGAATTTTTCAAATAAGGGAGTTTTAGAATCGTAATACTTAACAATATTCTCTTTATCAGGCGCAATTGATTGCACATAATCTTTAATTTGTAAGTAAAGTGTTTCGTCATCTATATAAATTGAAGAAAACGAATCGTTAAAGACATCTCTAATTATAGATGCACCTCTATCCAATTCACTTAACACCTTTGAAGGAAGGTGCGCTCCTCGTAACTTTTTACACATCGCATTCCAGCGATCCATGAGATTTTGTAAATCTCTATCCAGTTCAGCTACTTTTTTACCCTGGGCTACAGTTCGTATAATAACTCCAAATCCTTTAGGTTTAATACTTGTTAACAAGCGCTTTAACCTATCTTTTTCTTCTTTAGATTCTATTTTTTGTGAAATAGAAACTCTGTCAGAAAATGGCACCAATACTATATATCGACCTGCTATTGACAGCTCCGAACTAATTCTTGGACCTTTTGTTGAAATGGGTTCTTTTACAATCTGAACCAATGTTGATTGATTAGACTTTAGTACATGATTTATACCTCCGTTTTTATCAATATCTTTTTCAAATGGGAAATTTTTTAAAGAATAATCTTTAAGTTTACCTGTGCTTACACTCTTAACGAATTTTAAAAGAGAAGTGATTTTTGGACCTAAGTCATGATAATGCAAAAAGGCATCTTTTTCATAACCAACATTCACGAATGAAGCATTTAAGCCCGGAACAATTTTTCGAGTTTTAGCGATAAACACGTCGCCAACCGAAAACTTATTGTCGTCTTCTTCTTTATGTAATTCTATAAGTTTTCCATCTTTTAAAAGGGCAAAATCAACTGATTGTGAACTGGATCTAATAAATAATTCGTAGTTCACGTTTCATTAATTTTTATCCATCATACATGGTATGACAGATGGATTAAACAATATTTTATCACAGGTTTTGATTTCTCACTAAGTGAGAAAAACCCGTCGAAATTAATTAGTCAAATGGAGTTAATTAATTTCATTTTCAAAGAACTTTTTTGATTTTTAAAATTATAGAAATAAACTATTATTTCTTAGTTTTATGGCGGTTAGCACGACTTCTTTTCTTTCTTTTATGAGTAGAAATCTTTGCTCTTTTTCTTTTTTTACCACTTGGCATAGTAATTTGTTTATATATCTCGACTAAACGAGATGGTTATTATTTTACCTTCACATTTGTTTTTACACCTTCTACAAAAACTTTTGCAGGTTTAAATGCTGGTATATTGTGTGCAGGAATTTTAATTGTTGTATTTTTTGAAATGTTTCTTCCTGTTTTTTCAGCTCTTTTCTTTACGATAAAACTTCCAAATCCTCGTAAGTAAACATTATCACCACCTTCTAAAGAAGTTTTCACCTCTTTCATGAAGGTTTCAACTGTAGCTTGAACATCTCCTTTTTCCATTCCTAATTTCTCTGAAATCTTAGCTACGATATCTGCTTTCGTCATTATGTATTATATTTATTTATTAAAATTTCTTTTTTCAAGAGGGCAAATATATGAATTTTATAATCAAAAAATCAAATGGTAATCCATTAAAATTTAATTAGATAAAGGCTAATTTTGCTACATGTCAAAAAGTAATTCCTTTTTTAGTAAAAAACTCATATCGTGGTACTTAGCTCACAAAAGAGATTTGCCGTGGCGAACCACCCAATTGCCATACCATGTGTGGCTCTCAGAAATTATACTGCAACAAACAAGAGTTGATCAGGGTTTGCCTTATTATAAAGCCTTTATAAGTAAGTATCCAACAATAAGAGATTTGGCAAATGCAACGGAGGAAGAAGTTCTAAAATTATGGCAAGGTTTGGGTTATTATTCTAGAGCTCGGAATCTTTATTCCACGGCAAAATTTATAGCTGACGAGCTCCACGGCGTGTTTCCATCTAACTACCAAGATTTAATTCAACTAAAGGGTGTAGGCGATTATACGGCAAGCGCAATAGCCTCAATTTGCTTTAATGAGGCTTCAGCAGTGGTAGACGGGAATGTATATCGTGTACTCTCCAGATACTTTGGTATTGAAACTCCCATTAACAGCGGTCAAGGAATTAAAGAGTTTAAAAAAATAGCCCAGGCTCTTATTGATGATCATAATCCAGGAGACCATAACCAAGCAATTATGGAGTTTGGAGCCCGACAGTGTAAACCGCAAAACCCTGAATGCACCAGTTGTATTTTTAATAATAGTTGTGTGTCTTTACAAAAAGGAATGGTCCCTTTATTGCCCATTAAACTCAAAAAAAATAAAATTAAAAAAGTCTATTTTAATTACATCGTTATACTTACAAAAGACAGCAAAACAATATTTGAAAAACGCACGGGAAAAGGAATTTGGGAAAATTTATATCAATTTCCACTAATTGAATCTGTTCGAGATTTAAGTATGAGCAACCTCATTGAACAGAACGAATTTAAACAACTGTCCGCTTTATACGGTATCAAAACGATTGTGCTTTATAATGATGTGATTAAAATTCATAAATTATCACATCGCCAGATTCATACAAGATTTTGGATTGCAGAATCATCTATAATCCCTAAATCTGCAATTCCAATAGCTCAAATATTTTCCTATCCAGTACCTAAATTAATTCATAGTTTCATTGTTCCTTTTTTCAAAAAAAAAGAAACCACATAAAACAAAAAAAATTAGTTATATTTAATTCACAAAAGATAACTTTGCGCAACTTAAATACTAAATAAATTATGAGTGGTACACTAAATAAAGTAATGCTAATTGGGCATACTGGTGATGATGTAAAAATGCATTACTTTGAAGGCGGAGGAAGTATTGGAAGATTTCCCATAGCGACCAATGAATCCTACACCAATAAAGCAACGGGTGAAAAAATCACCAACACTGAATGGCACAGTGTGGTCGTAAAAAATAAAGGTGCTGAGATTTGTGAAAAGTATTTAAAAAAAGGAGATATGGTATACATTGAAGGTCGTTTAAAAACAAGAAAATGGCAAGATGAAGAGGGGAAAGACCGTTACAATACTGAAGTTCACTGTACTGAGTTTACTTTTTTAAGTCCAAAAGGAGATGGGGGTAGTACGACTAATAGTAACTCAGAAACGGAACCTTTTTAATAGCAATTTATTTAATTTTGGATACGGAACCTCCTAGTTTACTTCTAGACATATCAATAAACAGTGGATTGCTCATAAGCATCCTTGTTTTAATTATATTGTTGATTTGTTCTGCATTAATTTCAGGTGCAGAAATTTCTTTTTTTTCGTTGAAAGCGACTGATTTTGTCGACGAATCATCCGACAAACAACGATCAGGAAATTTAGTAATTGTCAAGAAATTATTATCAAACCCTAAAAAATTATTAGCAACTATTTTAGTAGCTAACAATTTTATAAATATTGCTATTGTACTATTATTTGCGTCTTTAGGAGATGAAATCTTTTCTGGTATCACAAAAAGTTATTACGGCATCAATCTCAGATTTTTATTAGAGGTTGGGGTAGCCACTTTTATTATTCTTTTATTTGGCGAAATTTTACCGAAAGTATATGCAAGCAGAAAAAGTATTCAGTTTTCATCATTCATGGCATTGCCATTAAATTTTTTGGATACCATTTTAACACCTATTAGCAGGCCCATGCAATCAGGAATTCGGTTTATTGAAGAAAAATTTGGAAATCAAAAGTCAAATATAAGTGTTGATCAATTATCTCAAGCTTTAGAGCTTACTTCTGATGAAGATAAACTTAATGAAGATCATAAAATTCTTCAAGGTATTGTAACTTTTGGTAATACAGATACTAAACAAGTAATGAAACCCAGAATGGATATTTTTGCACTGGAAGAAACGGCTTTATATGAAGCTATTATGCCAGACATAATTGCCAACGGATATTCAAGAATCCCTGTTTTTAAAGATAATATTGATACGATTAGTGGAATCCTCTATGTTAAAGATTTAATGCCCTTTATAGATCAGAAGGAACTTGACTGGAATAAATTAATGCGCAAGCCATATTTTGTGCCAGAAAACAAAAAACTTGATGATTTATTAAACGAATTCAAAGAAATGCACATGCATATGGCCATTGTTGTTGACGAATACGGTGGAACAAGTGGATTAATAACACTTGAGGACATAATTGAAGAAATAGTTGGAAAAATAAGTGATGAGTTTGATGATGAAGATCTTATATTCTCTAAACTCGATGAAAATAATTTTGTTTTTGAGGGAAAAACTCCCATTAAGGATTTTTATAAAGTTCTAAAAATTGAGGACCCCATGTTGTTTGAGAATAAAAAAGGAGAGGCAGAAACACTAGCAGGATTTATTTTAGAGGTTTCAAAAAGTTTTCCAAAAAGAGGGGAAGTAATAAAATTTCATAATTATACGTTCACTATTGAGGGGTTTGAAAATAAAAGAATCAACCAAATCAAAGTTTCAATTAAAAATTAATATGCGAATAGTTATAATATCATTGATTGTCCTTTTTCTCTATTCTTGTCAAGATGAGATTATTATCAAGCCTAAAGCTCAACTAAGATTAGACTATCCCGCTGCAAATTATGAAAAAATTAAAGGAGATCTTCCATATCAATTTCAAAAAAATAAACTTGCAAACTTAGTCTTTAAGAAAAAGAATGCTTTAAATTTATATTATCCCAATATGAATGCCACTCTTTATTTGACCTATCAAAAAGTAAAGGGGAATAATATAGATTCTTTATTAAGAGACGCCCAAAAATTAGCCTATGACCATATGATTAAAGCAGAAAGTATTCCAGAACAACTTTTTGTAAACGAAGAACAAAATGTTTATGGGATGTTTTATATGATTAATGGCAATGCTGCAACGCAAGCGGAGTTCTACGCAACAGATAGCCTAAAGCATTTTTTGAACGGGGCTCTGTATTTTAAAGCAAAACCTAATTTCGATTCTATTTATCCTGCTGTCGTATATTTAAGAAATGACATGCGAATTTTAATGGAATCCTTACGTTGGAATAACTAGGCTTTAAGAGTCTCAGATTACGTTCTATGACACTTTATCGGTACAACAATCTTTTTCACACCCTTTTTTGCAGCTTTCTTTTTTTAAGCTATTTTCGTTATTAGGACTTTCCGTACTAAAAAAATCAACTTTTTTCATGTCATTTACCGAATAAGAGTCACTTGCTTTAGTTACCGTATTTTCTAATGAAGATGGTTTTACTATAGACTCATCATACTCCACTTGTGCTAATTTTTTTTCAAAATCAACTTTTGCAGACTTCACACCCTTCATAGTTGCTAATTTTTTTTCGATTGTTTTGGCACATCCAATCGCACAGGTCATCCCTTCTATGTTAAACTCTGCTTTGGCAAGAATAGCATCATCATCCAAATTATTATTTGGAACTGACTCAAAAGTTTCAACAGTTTTTAGTGGTGGTTCGATGTCATTTTTACAAGACCAAACGGCAACAGCAATTAATAATGTGACTAGGGTTAGTTTTAAATTTTTCATAAATATTAATTATAATGATATACTACAAAAGTAATGATTGTTTAGAGCTATTAGGATTAATTAACAGATTTTTGCACTTTAGTTTTTAAATTATGATTAAAGAAAATAAAAAATGGATTTTTTTATTCCTTTTAGCTGTTATTTGGGGAAGTTCGTTCATACTCATTAAAAAAAGTTTAATCGGCCTAAGTCCAATGCAATTAGGTTCACTACGAATTATAATTACTGGTTTTATTTTGTTTATTGCTGGTTTTAATAGGTTGAAGAGTTTGAAGAGTTTGTCAAATAAATCCATCAAATGGATTGCTTTGTCTGGGTTCTTAGGAACTTTTTTCCCAGCGTTCTTATTTGCTTACGCTGAAACCGAAATTGACAGTGCAATAGCATCCATATTAAATTCAATAGTTCCTATTAACACTCTTTTATTTGGATTTTTAGCATTCAATATCATCTCTACAAAAAGACAAGTTATTGGTGTTTTAATTGGTTTTATTGGGGCGATTATATTGATTTCAAATGGAGCTGCAATTCATCCTAATCAAAATTATTGGTATGCTTTGTTGGTAATCGCAGCCACTGTAATGTATGCTTTTAATATCAATATAATTAAGAGACATTTGCAGAATATACCCCCACTTACCATAGCCATAGGAAATTTTATAGTACTAATTATACCGGCATTTTTAGTGTTAATCTTTTCAGACTTTTTTTCATCACAGGTTTTAAAAGGTCCGAACTTTTCCATCTCGATTTTTTATGTTTTTTTATTGTCCCTATTTGGTACCGCCATAGCAAAAGTTTTATTCAATAATTTGGTACAAATTTCAACACCTGTATTTGCTTCTTCAGTTACCTATATGATGCCTATTGTAGCACTCTTTTGGGGGATTTTGGACAATGAAGTATTTAGTTTTTGGCAAGGAATTGCAACTTTAATAATATTAGGGGGCGTTTATTTAGCAAACTCCAAACGCTAAGGGGCGTTTAGTCATAAAATTAATTAAATAAAGCGTTTGCAATTATCGTTTTAAGTACTATATTTGCAGCCGCCTTTAAAACGGCAGAACTATTAATAATTAAAATTAAAACGAAACGCTATGTTCGCAATTGTAGAAATAGCAGGGCAGCAATTTAAAGTTGCAAAAGATCAAAAAGTCTTTGTACACCGTTTAGCCACAGAAGAAGGAAAAAAAGTTTCTTTTGATAATGTGTTAATGCTAAGCGATGGTAATAAAGTTACTGTTGGCGCCCCGGCTATCGACGGAGCTCAAGTTGGAGCAAAAGTCATTAAGCACCTTAAAGGTGATAAAGTTATTGTATTCAAGAAAAAAAGAAGAAAAGGGTACAGAGTAAAAAATGGACACCGACAAGCACTTACTGAAATTGTAATTGAAAGTATTGTTGGTTCTGGAGCAAAAAAAGTTGCCGCAAAAAAAGAAGCAAAACCTACCGCATCGAAAGTGGAGAAGGTGGCTCCAAAAACGGAAGCAAAACCAGCTGCTAAAGCTAAAAAGACTGCTCCAAAAAAAGAAAAGAGTCCATCTGCAGATATCGCTTCAATGACGGTTGCTCAATTAAAAGCACTCGCTAAAGATAAGGGTATCGAAGGATATACTTCAATGAAGAAAGCTGATTTAATAGCTGCTTTAAGTTAATTTTTTAATTTTAAATTTAAGAGAAAATGGCACATAAAAAAGGAGTAGGTAGTTCGAAGAATGGTAGAGAATCAGAATCGAAACGATTAGGAGTAAAGATTTTTGGTGGACAAGCTGCGATTGCAGGTAATATCATTGTAAGACAAAGAGGAAATACACATTTTCCAGGTGAAAATGTATACGGTGGAAAAGATCATACACTTCACGCTAGAGTAGATGGGATTGTTAAATTCACTAAAAAAAGAGATAACAAATCATACGTTTCGATAGTCCCTTTCGAGGCGTAATAATAAGATTTAAAATTAATATTAAAAGCCTCTATAGAGGCTTTTATAATTTACAAGAATATATAATTTATAAATTTTTTAAATTCTATGAAAACTACAAAAAATCTAATTATCATATTTATTTTAACCATGACTTATTTAGTTGGTTATGGTCAAGAAGATCAAGCGCCTTTATCTGAAGAACAACAAGCTGCTAAATTGGCTAAAGCCACTCAAAACCCGTTAGCTGCTATGTATAGCTTACCATTTCAAAATAACACAACTTTTGGGATGGGAGCAGAGAATGATCAATCATTAAACGTTCTAAATATACAACCTGTAATTCCAGTAAGTATTAATGAAAATATAAATTTGATTAATCGAGTTATTTTCCCAGTAATATCCACACCGACATCTTTTGATGAAAATTCGACAGGCTTGGGAGATAGTAGCTATACTGCATGGTTTTCACAAACTAAAAAGACTGAAATAATTTGGGGAATTGGACCGGCTTTCCAACTACCTACCTCATCCAGTAGAAATTTCGGTAGTGGCGAATTTGGTGTTGGGCCTTCAATTGTAGCATTAAAGACGATTAACAAATGGGTCGCAGGAGTTGTGCTAAATAATGTTTGGACGTTTGGTGATGCCAAAGAAAATAAATTTTTATTTCAATATTTTTTAAATTATAATTTACCAAAAGCTTGGTATGTGGTATCTGCTCCAATATTAACTGCAAATTGGAATGCGCCTTCAGGAGAACAATGGACAATTCCTTTTGGAGTTGGGGCTGGGAAAGTATTTAAACTTGGTAAATTACCTCTGAACTTTAATGCCCATGTTTATTACAATGTTGAGGCTCCTCTTGGATACGGTGATTTCCAAACACGTTTTCAACTACAATTTTTGTTTCCAAGGGGGTAAAAATTAATTGTATTAAGTTATAAAATACCTATTTCAAAAGAGTTCACTAAAAATCAACAAATAAGGTCTTGTACCTTTAAAAAAACCTCCAATGATCATTGGAGGTTTTTTTGTGCCAATTCTTTTATTACTTAGATCATCACCTTTGTTGTACCTTTGGTCAAGAACAACAATACTATAAAAATAAATTTAGTACCTATAGTATTCTGGCTTGAAAGGTCCTTTAACTTTGACGCCTATATAATCAGCTTGATCTTTTCGTAGTTCTGTTAATTCTATACCAATCTTTTCTAGATGTAATTTTGCAACTTTTTCATCCAAATGTTTTGGTAGCATATAAACTTTATTCTCATATTTTTCAATGTTGGTCCAAAGTTCAATTTGAGCAAGTGTTTGGTTGGTGAATGAGTTACTCATTACGAAACTTGGGTGTCCTGTTGCACAACCAAGATTTACCAAGCGCCCTTCTGCTAAGAGAATGATATCCTTTCCGTTAACCACATATTTATCAACTTGAGGCTTGATTTCGACTTTCGTATGATTTTCATTTAACCAAGCTACGTCAATTTCATTGTCAAAATGCCCAATATTACATACGATGGTTTTGTCCTTCATGGCTTCAAAATGGTGTCCTTGAACAATATCTTTATTACCAGTGGTTGTGATAATAACATCAGCTTTACCAATTACCGTTTCTAATTTTTTTACCTCAAAACCGTCCATTGCTGCTTGCAAAGCACAAATTGGATCAATTTCTGTGACCGTTACGATACTACCAGCTCCCCTAAATGACGCAGCAGTGCCTTTTCCAACATCGCCATAACCACAAACAACGACTCTTTTTCCAGCAAGCATTACATCGGTAGCACGTCGTATAGCGTCTACAGCGCTTTCACGACATCCGTATTTATTATCAAATTTTGATTTTGTGACACTGTCGTTTACATTAATAGCTGGCATTGGTAAGGTCCCTTCTTTCATGCGATCGTATAGGCGATGAACTCCTGTTGTAGTTTCTTCACTCAAACCATTAATACCATCTACTAATTCTGGATATCGGTCTAAAACCATATTGGTTAAATCGCCACCGTCATCTAAAATCATATTTAAAGGTTTGCGATCTTCACCAAAAAATAAAGTTTGTTCGATACACCAATCAAATTCTTCTTCCGTCATACCTTTCCAAGCATAAACAGCAATTCCAGCATCTGCAATAGCAGCGGCGGCTTGGTCTTGTGTAGAAAAAATATTACAGGAACTCCAAGTAACCTCTGCTCCAAGTGCTTTTAAAGTTTCAATTAAAACAGCAGTTTGTATAGTCATATGCAGACAACCTGCTATTCTTGCTCCTTTCAGAGGTTGTTCATTCTTGTATTCTTCTCTTAGAGACATTAAACCGGGCATTTCTGCTTCTGCTAATTCGATTTCTTTTCTTCCCCAATTTGCTAAAGAAATATCCTTTACTTTGTAGGCAACGTACGGCATGGTATTGGTAGACATATAAAATGTATTATATTCCCACTAAAGTGGAAAACTTGTTATTATATTTGTTTTATAGTTGAAAAAATTAATTTTTTCGAGTTGCAAAAATACAACATATACTTTAAAATTTAATGCCTCTTTACAAAACTATAACAGTTAATGCTGCAACTAAGGTACTCATCTGGAAGATAGAAGAGTCTTTTGATGCTCTTTTAAAAAACATAGAATTAACTACTGAAAATACAGACCGACTTAATAAAATGAAAAGTGTCCTCCATCAAAAAGGATTCTTGAGTATTCGGCATTTATTAGCCATAGAAGGATATACCGATTATGATTTGTTTTATGATGCCAATGGGAAGCCTCACTTGACGGACGGAGTGCACGTTTCAATCACTCATTCTTTCATTTTCTCCGCCATTATATTGAGCGATATTAAAGTAGGTATCGATGTGGAAAAAAAGAGAGATAAAATACTTCGAATTGCTCATAAATTCAACGCGGTCAAGGAATTAAGTAAATTGTCGTTAACTTCTAGAATAAGAAAATTAACTGCCATTTGGTGCGCTAAGGAATCTTTGTATAAAGGTTTTAATAGTGCAGGATTATCATTTCTTAATCATATTCATATTGAAGATTTTGGGTTAGATCAAAACGAAACAACCGCAATTGTAGATTTTAATAACAAAACAGAGTCCTATCATATTTGGTTTAGTGAATTTGAAGGTTTCACTTGTGCCTATGCACTCATAAATAATAAAAATTGATGAATCAAGTTTTTAACGTACTATTTGATCAGTATTCAACTTATAATAGTTTCGATATTATCTTAGAAATCATAGCCGTATTTTTTGGGTTTTTATCAGTTTGGTTTTCAAAAAAAAATAAAATATGGGTGTTTCCTACAGGGATGATTAGTACTAGTATTTTTGTTTATTTACTATTTAAATGGGATCTCTTAGGAGACATGATGATCAATGGGTATTATTTTATCATGAGTGTTTATGGTTGGTATGTATGGACCCGTAAAATTGATGATACGCAGGTTACTCCGATCTCAAAAATAAATTTTAGAGAAAAAAAAATTAGTATAACTATATTTTTTGCAACTTTGCTTTTTGTATTTGTCATTTATAAAATATTTGATAAATGGACTAGTTGGGTAGCATACGCAGATACTATTACTACAGCGATATTTTTTGTGGGGATGTGGTTAATGGCAAAAAGAAAAATTGAAAATTGGATCTTTTGGATTATTGGAGATATTATTTCTGTTCCCCTATACTTATATAAGGGCTTAACATTTACAAGTTTTCAATATTTAGGATTTACATTTATCGCCATTTTTGGTTATTTAGCATGGAAGAAAAACTTAAACAAACAGATTCAAACTGTATAAAAGTGGTGTTATTTGGTCCAGAATCTACTGGAAAGACAACTCTTGCAAAACAAATTGCACGTTATTATAATTCGGTTTGGGTTCCTGAATATGCTAGAGAATATCTTCAAAAAAAATGGAATAACGAACGTAAAACTTGTGAACAATCTGACCTTCTACCCATTGCTATAGGGCAGATGGAAATTGAAAATAGATCTGCAAAAAAAACAGATTCTGTACTCGTATGTGATACAGACTTACTCGAAACAAAAGTATATTCGGAAGAATATTATGATGGAGATTGCGATCCTCATTTAAACAAATATGCAATTGAAAATAATTATGATTTATATTTATTAACTTATATTGATACTCCTTGGGAAGCAGACGATTTGAGAGATAAGCCAGAGGAAAGACTAGAAATGTTTCAATCTTTTGAAAAAGCATTAAAAGATTATAGGAGACCTTATATTCTTTTAAAAGGAGATAAAAAAGAACGGCTTGAAAAGGCAGTTAAATACATTGATAAATTATTAAATAAAGATAAGTGAGTTTATCAAAAACAGATATTGAGCAATTCAGAAAACATGGGTTAACTCCAGAAAATATTCATCAACAGCTGAAAATTTTTTCTGAAGGAATCCCTTTTGTAAAGATTGTTAAGGCAGGATCTATTGGTAATGGTATTGAATCAATAAGCGAAGTCGACCAAAATAGACTTGTAGAATTTTACGAATTAAATAATCAAAAAAAAGAAATTATAAAGTTTGTTCCTGCCTCTGGAGTCGCCACAAGAATGTTTCAATTTTTGTTTATGTTTTTAAATGAATTCAACCCAAACGAGACGTCATTTGAAAATTATATAAACAAGAAAGAAAATAAACTCCTCGAAACTTTTATTAAATCGTTAAAGGACTTTGCTTTTTTTAGTAGTGTTCAGAAAAAAACAAAAGAACTATATCCTGACTTCGAAAAAGCTTCCGAAGGAGCAGGAACATATTTATTGATAAAAACAATGTTGGATGACAAGGGTTTAAATTTCCGAAACTTACCAAAAGGGCTGATTCCTTTTCATAAATACGAAACCCACACTACAACCGCTTTCGAAGAACATTTATACGAGTCTGTCTACTATGCCTCTGTAAATAATAATGTTAAGTTACATTTTACGATTGCCAAAAAACACCTTCCTTTCTTTGAAAAAGAATTAGATGTAATTAAAAATAGAGTTTTAAAAAAAACAAAAACTAAATTCCATGTATCCTACTCATATCAAAAAAAAGAAACAGATACCATAGCGGTAAATAGCGACAATACGGTATTTAAAAATGCTAAAAACGAATGCGTTTTTAGGCCTTCAGGACACGGAGCTTTAATTGAAAATTTAAATGATCTTGATGCAGATATTGTTTTTATTAAAAATATCGACAATGTTGTTGCTGAGAACTATGTAGATGAAGTTGCCCATCATAAAAAAGTATTGGGAGGAAAATTATTGTGGATACAAAAGAAAGTTTTTTCATATTTGGTGATGCTAGATAAAAAAGACACTTCGCCTGAGAAAATCTATGAAATAAAAACCTTCCTTCGGGATGAATTAAATATTAGAGAGTCAATAATGACCGCTGCTTCTATAAAAAATATATTAAACAGACCCATTAGAGTTTGCGGGGTAGTCAAAAATACAGGGGCTCCAGGTGGAGGTCCTTTTTGGGTGCAAAATAACAATTCGCTCCCAACACTTCAAATAGTAGAAATGTCTCAAATTGATTCAAATAATTCAGACCACCAAACTATTGTTAACAGTGCTACTCACTTCAATCCTGTGGATCTTGTTTGTGGTCTTAAAAATTATAAGGGCAAAAAATTTGATTTATTAAAATTTGTTGACCCTAAATCAGGCATTATTACCACTAAATCACACGATGAAAAACTATTAAAGGCTTTAGAGTTCCCAGGACTTTGGAACGGTTCTATGGCCTACTGGAATTCAGCTTTTGTTGAGGTGCCATTAAATACTTTTAACCCTGTAAAAACCGTAAATGATTTGCTTCACGAAGCACATCGCCCTTCATAGTAAAAATGAATGCTCTCAAATGGATATTGAAACCCTTATTCAGGAAATTAATTTTAAAACTGCAAAAAGTAGTGGTCCCGGAGGGCAACATGTCAATAAAACATCCTCTAAAGTATTCGCTAGTTTTCATATTCAAAATTCAAAAGGTTTAAATGATGACGAGAAAGAATTACTTAGTACAAAACTTTTAAAAAAAATATCTTTGAGAGGCTATATTACTCTTTCTAGTGGTAATTCAAGGAGTCAACATCAAAATAAAAGTATCGTAATTGATCGATTAATTAAATTGATAAAATTAAGTTTAGCACGAAGTAAACCCAGAAAAAAAACAAAACCATCCAAAGCGTCAATTGAAAAACGATTGCAACAAAAAAAGAAAATTACCCTAAAAAAAATAAACAGAAAATCACCCAGAATAGATTAATTGTTTATTTTTGTAACTCATCTCAAGGGGTGCTTTAAAAAGCTGAGATTATACCCATAGAACCTAGAACAGGTAATGCTGTTTAGGAAAATTGAAAGAAAGTCTTTCGCAATACATAACAAAAAATAATTACCTCTATTATTTAATTTATTTTTTATTATGAAAAAATTAATTATTTCCGCATTTTGTTGTTTACTATATGTAAGTAGCTATGCACAACAAACCGTAACCGATTCAACTAAAGTGGAGACCTTAGATGAGGTTTTAATTAAATCTGTAAGAGTAGATGCAGATTCACCAATTACCCACTCTAATGTTGACAAGGAAGAAATTAAAAAAAGAAATTTAGGGCAAGACATTCCAGTCTTACTTAATTATTTGCCTTCTGTAGTAACAACTACCGATGCAGGAGCAGGTGTAGGTTATACCTATATACGTGTTAGAGGTAGTGATGCCTCAAGGGTTAATATTACGATTAATGGAATTCCGTATAACGATGCCGAAAGCCAAGGTACCTTTTGGGTAAATATGCCAGACTTTGCTTCTTCTATTGAAAACTTACAATTACAAAGAGGAGTAGGAACATCTACCAATGGTTCTGGTGCTTTTGGAGCAAGCTTAAATATTTTGAGCGATGCTGTATCAAAAGAAACCTATGGAGAAATAGGTACTTCATTTGGATCGTATAATACCCAAAGGTATAATGTAAAATTTAGTACAGGACTTTTAAACGATCATGTAGAACTTTCGGGTCGATTGTCTAAAATTGAATCTGATGGTTATATCGATAGAGCATCATCCGATTTAAAATCCTATTTTTTGCAAGGTGCTTATGTAGATGAAACAACCCTGATAAAAGCCTTAGCTTTTGGAGGAAAAGAAGTTACTTATCAAGCTTGGAATGGTATAGATGCAGAGACTCTAGAAAATGATAGAACCTTTAACCCATCAGGAATGTATACCGATAATGAAGGGAATGTGAAATTTTATGATAATGAAGTAGATAATTATAATCAAGACCATTACCAATTGCATTGGAATCAAAAATACATCAATAATTGGTCTACCAATTTAGGTCTAAATTATACCTATGGTAGAGGATATTTTGAGCAGTACAAAGAAGATGAAGATTTCGAGTTCTATAATTTAGAGCCAATCGAGATTGGTGCTGAAACAATTAATACAACAGACCTAATTCGTCGTAGATGGTTAGATAATGACTTTTACGTTGTGAATGCATCGGTGAATTATAAAAAAGACGAACTAGATATTACCGGAGGTGCTTTTTACAGTCATTACGATGGAGATCATTTTGGAGAAATAATCTGGGCAGAATATGCTAGTGATTCAGAAATTCGTGATCGTTATTATGAAGGAAATGGAACCAAAAACGAATTCACACTGTTTGCTAAAGCTACCTATAAAATAAATGATGCTTGGAGTGTGTATGGAGATTTGCAAGAGCGATTTGTTACTTATAAAACAACTGGACTAACCTCTGATAAAGTACCTTTAGAAGTAGACGAAAATTATAGCTTTTTCAATCCTAAGGCAGGACTTTCGTATACAGTAAATGAAAAAAACCAGTTATATGCATCCTATGGTAGAGCTCACAGAGAACCTAGAAGAAGTGATTTTGAAAATGGAGTAAGCGATCCAGAAAAACTAGACGATTATGAGTTAGGATGGCGTTTTACTTCAAACAAAGCAAAAGTGAATACTAACTTCTATTATATGGGGTATAAAGATCAATTGGTATTAACAGGTGCGATAGATGATGTTGGAGCACCAATTAGAGAAACGAGTGGTGAAAGCTACCGATTAGGTATTGAAATAGATGCCGAAATCCCCATATTTAAGAATTTGAGTGTTCTACCAAACATTGCAATAAGTTCGAATAAAAACAAAGATTTTGTTGCTTCTAGAGATGGTGAGTTGGTAAACTTTGGTACTACTAATATTTCATTTTCACCTAATTTAGTAGCTGGAAATATCATAAACTATTCTCCAGTTAAAAATCTTCAATTAGCCTTTTTATCTAAATATGTTGGTGAACAATATATGGGAAATGTTGATAGTGATGTCTCTAAATTAGATTCGTATTTTGTAAACGATTTTAATATATCATATACTATAAGGATTATTCCAACTATAAGAGAATTGGTTTTTACAGCATTGGTTAACAATATTTTTAATGTTGCATACGAATCAAACGGTTATTACTATTCGTACGATGATACTTGGACAGATCCAACCACCACCTCCACAATTGAGGGTGCAGGGTATTATCCTCAGGCAACTATAAATTTTTTAATAGGTGCTACTGTAAAGTTTTAATTTAATTGAAGATATTGACAACATCTCCATTGCGCTCAGTTCGATATTGTAACATAGGGTACTTATCGTTATTTTGTGGGGTAAATTGTCCGGTTACGATATCATAACTGTTACCGTCATCACACAAGCAGGAGGCGATAATACCTTCTACACTCATTCGAGAGCAGGGATTGGGAATGTGGTTGGGGTCGCTCAATTCTGAAGCAATATATTGATTTTCTGTCACACAGTAAATGACAATTCCTTTGATACCCTGATTCGTATAAATAATTGAATTACCTGGAAATTTTAATGCGTTGTATTCTGGTAAATTTAAATTTAAACTTATGTTTACAGGAGGAATCGCCAAATAGGGATTTTGATTTTGACTATTATCATCATTATTGCTGCATGAAACTAGACTTAAAACCATTAGTAAAGCAACTATTTTTTTTTTCATTTTTATTTGATTAAAAGGTAAAAGTACAACAAAAACTAACTGATATTTTATTTTTTAGTATCTTTGTATACTACAATCCCATCTCGTGTGGGATTTTTTTATTACTGTGAAAGATGACAGAAAAAACAAAAAGGAACACGGTAAAAAATCATTAAAATGAAGAATTATGAGTAAAATTTCATACTATACCGCAGAAGGATTAAAAAAATTAAGAGACGAATTAAATCAATTAAAAGACGTAGAACGGCCCAAAGCATCTCAAGCAATAGCTGAGGCCAGAGATAAGGGGGATCTAAGTGAAAATGCAGAATACGATGCTGCAAAAGAAGCGCAAGGAATGCTAGAAATGCATATTTCTAAACTAGAAGCAACCCTATCTACTGCTAGAATTATTGACGAATCACAATTAGATACTTCAAAAGCCTTGATCCACTCTACCGTAAAAATTAAAAATACCACCAACGGAATGGAGATGACCTACAAGTTGGTTGCGCAAAGTGAAGCCGATTTAGCTGCAGGGAAAATATCAGTAGATTCTCCTATAGGAAAAGGCTTACTGGGGAAAAAAGTTGGTGATGTAGCTGAGGTAGTTGTTCCAAATGGAACAATGAAGTTTGATGTATTAGAAATAACTAGAGTATAAGATTTGAAATCGATTTTTACAAAAATAATCAAAGGCGAAATTCCCTGCTATAAAGTAGCTGAGACCGATGATTTTTTTGCTTTTTTGGATATCAACCCCAATACAAAAGGTCATACACTCTGTGTTCCAAAAAAAGAAGTTGATCGCTTGCTAGATTTAGACGAGAAAACGTATAATGGCTTGATGAATTTTTCGAGAAAGGTTGGTTTGGCTTTAGAAAAAACAATAGAATGCAATCGTGTTGGATTATCGGTTATTGGTCTTGAAGTTCCGCATGTTCATGTTCATTTAATCCCCATGAATCATTTAAAGGACATGTCTTTTACGTCCAAAATAGTCATGAATGATGAGGAATTTATCAGTCTAGCAAAAAAAATACAAATCAACTTTAAAGGCTTATAAAGAGTCTACTTCTTTTAAGTATAACATAATTTCCATAGTGGTACCTTCATCAACACTGCTTTTCAAGACTCTTATTTTCCCTTTATGATACCCTTCAATAATTCTTTTTGCTAGGGAAAGCCCCAAGCCCCAACCTCTTTTTTTAGAGGTTACTCCTGGCGAAAAAATGGTGTTAAAATCCTTTTTTGAGATTCCTTTTCCCGTATCGGATATTCTTATAAAAGCAGATTTTAAATTGCTGGTAATAGAGATATGAATATCTCCTTTCCCTTTCATTGCATCTATTCCATTTTTTACAATATTTTCGATGGTCCAGCTATACAATTGAGGATTTAAATTAACAGTTAAAGGGATGTTTGGAAGGTCAATAGAGAAGTTAATTAGTTTAGAGGAACGTCGTTGAAGATAATCAAATGAAGTTTTAGTTTCTGTAACTACATCAGTTATTTTCATTGTAGGGACAGAACCAACTTTAGAAAAACGATCGGTAATCGTTTTTAATCGTTCAATATCTTTTTCCATTTCAAGAATGTATGATGGGTCTACATTTTCAGATTTTAATATCTCAGTCCATCCCACTAATGATGAAAGCGGAGTCCCAATTTGATGAGCTGTTTCTTTCGCCATTCCTGCCCAGAGTTTGTTTTGTTCGGAGGCTCTTGCTGTTCTGAAAAAGAAATAAATAGCAAAAAAGAAAAGCAGCATTATAAAAATGAGTGCAATAGGATAATATTTAATTTTGTTGATCAGTGGAGAATTTCCAAAATAGATAATTTGTAATAATTCTTCATTGTAATAGACCTCTATAGGTTTATATTCCTCAGTAAAACGGTTGATAAGTTTCTCTCTTTTTTCAGGGGTATTAATTTCATTTTTAGAAATATTTCTGTGGATATAAGTTTCCTCTTTTGGGCTATATGATATCATTGGAGTCGTTGTATTACTCTGTAATACTTCGAGTGATGTTTCGCTAAAACTTAACTTTAACTGATCACTTTTCTTGATATCTTCTTGAGCAGTTGCCCATATTTCCATTTTTATTCGTTCATTTTCTTTTAAAATTTTAAAAAATGAAAATGTATTCCATATGATTAAGAATATAATTCCAACAGAGGAAATAAATAATAGCCAACGGTTAAACGAGTTATTTTTTAGCATGCTAATTTTAGTATAGATTTTATCAATGCTTAGAGTAAATATAAAGTAAATATGTTGATATTATTGTATAAACATATTTTTACACAAGATAGTGTTTCAATATATTTGCTGTGATGTTATCAATTTTACCTCAAGAAGTTAGTACTGGCAAATTGCATGGTTATTTATTAAGTGCCGTTTCTCCTCGCCCAATTGCTTTTGCAAGCACTGTGGATGGAGTAGGGAATGTTAATTTATCACCTTTTAGTTTTTTTAATGTATTTAGTGCGAATCCACCAATTTTAGTTTTTTCACCAGCAAGAAGAGTAAGAGATAATACTACAAAACATACCTTAGAAAATATTTTAATTACCAAAGAAGTGGTAATTAATATCGTAAATTACGATATGGTTCAACAAATGTCATTATCCTCTACCGAATATCCTGACGGCGTCAATGAATTTATAAAATCAGGACTAACTGAGGTTGCTTCAGATATTGTAAAACCGCCACGGGTACAAGAAGCACCTGTTCAGTTTGAGTGTAAGGTAAATGATGTTATTGCTTTAGGAAATCAAGGAGGTGCGGGAAACTTAGTCATCGCAGAAGTTGTAAAATTACACATAAAAGAAACTGTTTTAGATACAGATGGAAAGATAGATGCAAATAAAATAGATGCTGTAGCCAGAATGGGGGGAAATTGGTATAACCGTTCTAGGGAAGGAATGTTTGAAGTAATCAAGCCTATAAAAACAAGAGGTATAGGAGTAGATGCGCTTCCAAAATCAATAAAAAATAGTAAAATACTCTCGGGAAATGATCTAGGAGTTCTAGGGAATTCTGAAAAAATCCCCACTTCAAGTGAAGTCAAAGAATATCTTAACTTAGAGGCTGAAAAATCTGTTGATATTCAAACAAGCAATAAAGAAAATATACAAAAGCAAGCACAAAACATGTTACAAAAAGGAAATGTTTTAGAGGCGTTTAAATTGCTTTTAGCAATCGATTTAATGAATATAAAGTAACTAATAATATAAATTAAGATGGAAGTACAAGGAAAAATCAAATTAATTGGTGAAACGCAAGAATTTGGCAGTAACGGTTTTAGAAAAAGAGAAGTTGTAGTAACTACAGCAGAACAATATCCACAATCTATTATGGTTGAGTTTGTTCAAGACAAAACAGACTTACTAAATAACTTTTCAGTTGGACAAGATGTTAAAATCAGTATCAACTTAAGAGGAAGAGAATGGACAAATCCACAAGGAGAGGTTAAATATTTTAATTCCATACAGGGTTGGAGAATAGAAAATCTGGCAACTGCTGGTTCACCAGATATGCCACCAATGCCCCCTGAGGAAGTTTTTCAAGCCGCAGATACTATAAAAACAGAGGCAGAAGACGATCTTCCTTTTTAAATAAAAAATTTCTATTAATGAAAAACCTAAAGTTTATTATTTCATATTCTTTAGGTTTTTTTATTCTAATATAATTTGCAGGAATTATCTAAATCTATTTGGTTTCCAAATCATGACGAATCTAACAAAGATGGATTAATCGCTGTTGGAGGAGATCTTTCAGTCGAGAGGCTTATGCATGCATACCATTTAGGAATTTTTCCATGGTTTAATGAAGGTCAACCGCTATTTTGGTGGAGTCCAGATCCCCGGATGATTTTATTACCAGAAAGCTTTAAAGTTTCAAAAAGTTTAAAAAAAACAATCCTCAGTAATAAGTATAAAATAACATTGAATACCTCCTTTGAAGAGGTTATAAATTGTTGCTCTAAAATTAAAAGAAAAGGACAGCAAGGTACTTGGATAACAAAAAATATGATAACCGCTTACCTTCAACTTCACAAAAAAGGACATGCCCAATCTGTTGAGGTATGGTCAGACAATCAATTAGTCGGAGGACTTTATGGAATTGATTTAAAAGAAAAAAAAATATTTTGCGGTGAAAGTATGTTCAGTAAAAAAAATAATGCTTCAAAAATTGCTCTTTATTATTTAGTAAAAAAACTAAAAACAGAAAATTATAGACTGATTGACTGCCAAATGTATACGTCGCATTTAGAAAGTCTCGGGGCTCAAGAAATACCTAGACATGAATTTTTAAAATACTTAAA
>Ga0233444_10000385_pt1 | contig 60498 bp, 60 predicted proteins | sample SI_124_October20_6_FD_182792 | JGI IMG/M metagenome (GOLD analysis project Ga0233444, IMG submission 182792) | Seawater microbial communities from Saanich Inlet, British Columbia, Canada - SI_124_October2016_10_MG | ecosystem: Environmental > Aquatic > Marine > Inlet | place: Canada: British... | reverse complement strand
TATTGGCAGTTAAAAGCAATAGACCAACTTCGTTTCCTGAACCAAGAGTATTTAATACCAACTCAGAAAACCCACCTTCACAAGTAGGGTAGGTACAAGAGCCATCATCTGTATTCGCAGCAGGATTATAATTGGTAGCACCATTTTGAGCATCCGTACAACCTAAAGCTACAGCCTCACAAGAATTGTCTTCAACATTTGCATCTGCATCATAATTATACGCAGCTTGGTCAGTACATCCCTCAACCAAACAAGACGCATCGTCTATGTTTGCTATAGGCTCGTAATTTGTAGCCTCCGGATTGGTACAACCTAATGAATCTCCAACAAGAAATTGGTAAGAACCAGCTCCTGAAACATCAAGACCTGAAACCTCAACACCCATCTCATAGCCGTATGTACCACCATTTGCAAGAACTACAGTAGCCATACCATCTTCCAAACATAAAGTAATAGTTTCAGCAGAACCAGACGCCAAAGCAATAGTAGATTCGTTCCCAGCAGCATCAGAAACAACGGCATTACCGGTGCCCCAACCATCTCCATAGGAATCAGTCATGGTCAACAAGACCTCTGTAGCCGAACATGATGTAGAATCTTGCGCCATAACAGACAAAGAGAAACTACACATCAAAGCCACTAAATAAAGCAGATTTTTTCTCATAATGTAATAATTTAGTTATTGTTACCCCAATTATTAAAGCTCAACAACACCAGGGGGAAAAGCGTCGATCACCTATAGACTCTAGGAAAACGCAGGGGATCCGCGCTCAACATCTATGAGTCTAGCTTGTAAATATACTAAGTAATTTTACCTATACAAAGGAAAAAGGGAAGTAATTTCACTCATATTAAAAAAATAATGAGCAATACTACTCATAAAAACTAAATTTAAAAAAGTCAAAATAATTAAGTAAAACAGGAATAATAATTAAAATCATCTTAAAATAAAGGTGGTAAACTTAAGGCAGATTGGCAATTTAATTAAAAAGCATATGTGTTAAATAATATATCACTTTTAAAATAATATATTTGCAAAAAAAACATGAGTTTAGTCATTGTAGGTACCGTCGCATTTGATAAAATAGAAACACCTTTCGGAAAAACAGACCGCATACTAGGAGGTGCCGCAACGTATATAGGAATTGCGGCTTCCTACTTTACCAATTCTATAAAAGTGGTTTCTGTAATAGGAGATGACTTCCCTAAAGAGTACACAAAAATTCTTGACGACCATAAAATGGATACAGAAGGAATGCAAGTTGTAAAAAACGGTAAAACTTTTTTCTGGGAAGGAAAATACCATACCGACATGAACAGTCGCGATACTTTGGCTACAGAATTAAATGTTTTAGCAGATTTTAAACCAACCGTTCCAGAATCTTACCAAGCCTGTGAATTTTTAATGCTGGGAAACCTAGACCCAACAGTGCAAAAAGAAGTGTTAACTCAATTAAAAAAACGCCCGAAGCTCGTTGTTATGGATACGATGAACTTTTGGATGGACATTGCCTGGGAGGCTCTTCTTGAAACCATAAGCATGGTTGATGTTTTAACCATAAACGACGAGGAGGCCAGACAAATGTCTGGAGAGCATTCTCTAGTAAAAGCTGCGCGTAAGATACTTACCATGGGGCCAACCTATCTTATCATTAAGAAAGGAGAACACGGAGCGCTCTTGTTTGACAAAAATGAACAGTGCTTTTTTGCACCTGCACTGCCTCTTGAAGAAGTTTTTGATCCAACTGGAGCCGGCGATACTTTTGCTGGTGGATTTATTGGCTACTTAGCAAAAACTAAGGATTTGTCTTTTGAAAACATGAAACGTGCCATTATATATGGATCTGCATTTGCATCGCTTACGGTTGAAAAATTTGGAACAGACAACATCACTTATTTAAAGCAAGAAGATCTTAACGCCAGAATCGATCGATTTAAAGCATTGGTTCAAGTTGATATTAAAGCTATTGATTAACTGAAATATACCGTTAAGAATTAAATGAATAGTATTAGCTTAACGAGGTGAAAGAAAAATACTTGAAATTTTTAGTTAAACTACTTTTAACGCTAAACTTAATTGGCTCATCAATAGCTGCACAAGACATTGTGCAGCTAAAAGATGGCTCGTCGGTACCGTGTAGAATTACTGAAATTAGTGACTTTATACTCTACGCTGAAGTCGATGACGATCCTTATTTAGCTACTTTTTTTTCTGATGACGTTGACTACCTAAAAATCGATCCCAAAAATGTGGTTGTTATCCGACAATTAAAAAAAGGCGTTAAGGATGCTATGAAATATGCTAACCCGATTGGAAACAATTCGGTTTTTGGCTTTTACTTTGGCATGTCTAGCGACTCGCTCTTGAACAACAAAAATACAGAAGCACTCTACAGAACAGACAGTCTTGGCAATCCTGTACTCGTGCCTTACAACCCAATGGATACAGAATTTAAGCTAAGACTTCAAAGTTTAGCTAAAAGCTTAGGGGGTTCCTCTTTAGCTTGGTTGATTGGCTTGTAAAAAGCCAATAAATACAACTGTTTTAATTAAATCTAACGAGCACTTGATTTTTCTCCACTACATTCCCGGATTCAACTTCAACTGATTGAACAACAGCAGCAACAGGAGACTTAATAATATTTTCCATTTTCATGGCCTCCAAAACAAACAAACCATCACCTTTAGCTATTTCTTGACCAGGCGATACCAAAACTTTTAAAACCAAACCAGGCATTGGAGCTTTCACCTCATTTACCTTTTTACTCGTTAAAGAATCCATGCCCAATTGTTTTAACAACTGATCGTATTTATCGGCAACGGAAATTTGCAGCTCTTGGTTGTTCACTTTTACGACGCAGCTTTTTTCATCCCTGTCAAAAGAAATCATTTCAAGTTTATACACTTTATGCGCTCTTATAACCGAACTGGCAGAACCTTTACTTATAAAATCCATAGAAAAAGAAACGCCATTAATAGAAGCAGATGAGCCGGAACTATCCGAAAAATCAATTTCAATTATTTGATTATTTACAGTGGCCTTGATCATACTTAAATACTTTTTTTTATGTGTCAAATATAAACTAAATTAGGCGATCGAATCAAACCAACTAAATATGCCCCTAATAGAAGAATTAAACCAACAAGGTAACAGACTTTTTAAACACAGATCTAAGCTGCCTATTCCATTTGCCATATTTGGTATGGCTTTGTATCTTTTAACAGCTAAGTCACCAGAAAACAATTTAGTATTTGAGGTTTTCTGCTTATCGGTAGGCTTATTTGGACAACTCATTAGAGCAATCACCTTAGGCTACACACCCAAAGGAACTTCGGGAAGAAACACCAACGGACAGGTAGCAGAGCAGCTGAACACAAAAGGAATGTACAGCATCATGAGAAACCCACTTTACCTTGGAAACTTTTTTATGTGGTTTGCCGTTGTTTTGTTTGTAAACATTCATTGGTTTAGCATGTTTTACATTATGTGCTTTTGGATGTATTATGAGAGAATCATATTTGCTGAAGAAAATTTCTTACGAAACAAATACGGAGAACCTTATATTAATTGGGCTTCAAAAACACCCATATTTTTACCTCGACTTACCGGTTGGAAAAAACCCGACCTCTTTTTTTCCTTGAAAAATGTTTTAAAAAGAGAGTACAGCGGTTTCTTTGCCTTATTTTTCACGCTGTCTCTTTTTAATTTAGCCAACAATGTGGTGAATCATTCGGTTTGGAATTTAAGTGAATTTTGGATGTATGCGCTACTTACAAGTGGTGTTATTACACTTGTTTTAAGAACACTCAAAAAAACAACCAAAATTCTTCATGTATCAGGTAGGTAAATAAGCCAATAATTTCTTTTTTTAAATGAACAAAGCAATCCCCTTTTTTTTAGCATTGGTTACAATCAGCGCCTGTAATGTTTTAAAAACAAAACAAAACATTGCGCTAAATGAAGTGACAATAATAGCAACAAAAAATGCTGAACGAGAATTTTACAGCGAATCACCAGAGCGCACAACCGATTTGATACATACAAATCTTGAAGTAGCTTTTGATTGGGAAAAGAAACACCTTTTAGGAAAGGCCTATTTAGATTTAAAACCCTATTTCCATAGTCAAAGTACAGTAATATTAGATGCAAAAGGTTTTGACATTCATCAAGTGGCTTTAGCAGAGCCTTATGGAGCACTTACAAACTTAAACTACACCTACAACGATTTAAAACTCTCCATTCAACTGGATCGAGAATACAGTCGCGAGGAAACCTATCAAATTTACATAGCGTACACTGCCAAACCAGATGAACTCGAAATTGAAGGGGGCGATGCCATTACCGATGCAAAGGGCTTGTACTTTATCAACCCAAACAATACGCAAGACAAACCCCAACAAATTTGGACGCAAGGAGAAACTGAATCCAGCTCCTGTTGGTTTCCATGCATCGACAAGCCCAATGAAAAATGCAGCCAACAAATAGCCATTACCGTTCAAGAAAAATACACCACGCTTTCAAACGGCTTACTGGCGAGTTCAAAACAAAATAAGGATGGAACAAGAACCGATGTATGGGTTCAACAGCAAGAGCATGCACCCTATTTATTTATGATGGCAGTTGGCGAATTTTCCATCACAAAAGATACATGGAGAGACTTAGCAGTTAACTATTATGTTGAACCCGAACAAGAAATACACGCACAACGAATCTTTGGAAAAACTCCAGAAATGATGGAATTCTACTCGGAACTATTAGGCTTTGAGTACCCATGGGAAAAATATGCTCAAATTATTGTTCGAGATTATGTTTCGGGAGCAATGGAAAACACAACGGCTGTAATCCACGGAGAGTTTGTTTATTCCGATGAGAGATCGTTTATTGACGATCCAAATGAAATGATTATTGCGCACGAATTATTTCACCATTGGTTTGGCGATTGGGTAACCTGCGAATCTTGGCCAAATCTGCCTTTAAATGAGGGTTTTGCAACCTATGGCGAATATTTATGGATGGAAGGAAAGTATACAGCAAATGAAGCACAACATTACTTACATCAAGATTTAATACAATACCTAAACGAGTCCTCAAGTAAACAAGAAGACCTGATTCGTTTTGACAATGAGAATCCGAATGACATGTTTGACAACCATTCGTATGCAAAAGGAGGACGAATTTTACATATGTTGAGGCATACACTAGGTGATGAAGCTTTTTTTAAAGGACTTGAACACTACCTTACAACCTATGCAAACCAAGCTGTAGAGGTTCATCATCTCAGACTAGCCATGGAACATATTTCTGGGATAGACTTAAATTGGTTTTTTAACCAGTGGTTCTTAGCTTCAGGTCATCCCCAAATTGAAGTAACTCAAGAAATAGAAGATCGTAAAGTGACTCTAAAAATTAGTCAAACCCAATCTTTAGAAACAACACCGCTGTACAAAATACCGCTGCAAATTGCCATTCATGCCAACGGTGTAGAAAAGAGGTATGAAATTGAACTGAATAAGCAAGAAGAAAGATTTGAATTTGAAACCAAAAACAAAGCCGAGCTTGTTGTATTTGATCCATCTCATTATTTACTTGCCGATATTAGTTTTAACAAATCTGACGAACAATGGATACATCAGCTCAGCACAGCTTCGCATTACTACGATAAATTAGAAGCACTAGACAGCCTTACCAATAGCTCCAATTTTGCCCGTAGGTCAGAGGCGGTAAAAATTGCGCTAACAGATGTTTTTTGGGGCATTAGAAGCAAAGGGCTGGATTACTTTGAAAAAGCAGATCCTCGCACGCAAAGCACCCTGCAATCTCAACTTGTTTTACTGAGTCGTTTGGACCCTAAGTCTGAAGTAAGAGCCAAAGCTCTAAAATGCTTAAGCACCTTTTTTGATCAAGACGAAAACATGCCAGGTAAAGCACACGCAAAACAGTACATCAAAAGCGTTAAAGACCCTTCATATGTTGTGGCTGGCCAAGCCTTAAGAGCCTTAAATTATGTAGATCCAAAAACAGCTTACAAACTTGCAAAAGAAGAGTTGGCGGGTGCAAACGAAGAATTAAAATCGGCTGTACTAAATACAATTGCTAAAAAAGGCGCGATTGCTGATCAAGAATTAATGCTGAAAGAATTTGAAGAAGCAAAGCGTTACGCAACGATTAGCATGACCAATAATTTACTGGTATTCTTAGAACATCAGAACCCAGAAATTTACGTGCCAAATCTTGAAAAAATAAGACGTAAAATTGATGCTATAGAAACTTGGTATATAAAGTACTACGCGCTAAATGCACTAAAAAAATACGGTGAAAAAAACCTGAAAAACAACCCGTTTTATAAAGAAGTATTTGGTGTTTACTCAAGTTTACTTTCGTTAGAAAAAGACGAAAGAATTGTGCGGTATCTTCTCAGTAAATAAATATTAAAGCAATCCTTTGGGCTTTTTTATAGACTCCTGATACCCTTTGTCTACCTTTAATTTAGTCGCTTTACTTGCATGCACAGCAAGGGCATCACAACGTTCATTCTCAGGATGATTGTTGTGCCCTTTAACCCATTCAAATTTAACGTTATGCTTCTTGTAAATTTTTAGAAACCTTCTCCATAAGTCCGGGTTTTTTTTATCCTTAAATCCTTTTTTAAGCCAATTAAAAACCCAGCCCTTTACCACAGAATCTATCACGTATTTAGAGTCTGAAGTTACCAAAACGGCTGAGCCAGGAGATTTAATCTGCTCTAAAGCTACGATTACGGCTAACAACTCCATTCGGTTGTTGGTTGTAAACGTAAAACCTTCGGCCAATTCACGACGATACTTTCCAGAAATCATTACGATTCCATAGCCTCCTGGCCCAGGATTTCCACTGGCGGCTCCATCTGTATATATATAAATCATTCGGAAAGAATTGAGGCTATTATTTTAGGATAATGAATACGTTCTAAGTCGTGAACCTTTTGTTTTAGATCTTCTGGGCTGTCAGAACTCAAAACAGGACAAGTAGCTTGAAAAATATAATCTCCCTGATCATAGTGTTCATTCACATAATGTATAGTAATACCAGAGACTTGGTCTTTATTTTCAATAACAGAACGATGCACATTCATTCCATACATACCCTTGCCCCCATGCAAAGGAAGTAACGAAGGATGTATATTAAGGATTTTGTTAGGGAATTTAATTAATAGGTTATTTGGTATTTTAAGCAAAAAACCAGCCAAAATTAGAATGCTTGCATTCAATTTATGAAGGTAATCGAGTACTTTTGTAGTGTTATTTAATTCATTTTTAGTAAAAACAAATGTAGGAATAGAATACTTTAATGCTCGTGTTAAAACATAGCTGTCTTTTCGATTTGAAAGCACTAAAACAACATCAACACCTTGGATGCCTTGAAAATACTGAATTATATTTTCTGCATTTGAACCTGAACCTGAAGCGAAAATTGCTATTTTTGTCATGTTGTAAAAGTAAATAAGATTTCTAAATCAGCTAATATCTGAGATTCAAAATTTCAGAGCAATAAAAATTTGGCTATTTTTAAGTTTATATATTTCTTTGCATTTAAATTATTAACCTAAAATAACAAAGACATGTCTGACATAGCATCTAAAGTAAAAGCTATAATAGTTGACAAATTAGGAGTTGATGAAAGTGAAGTAACAAATGAAGCTAGTTTCACAAATGACTTAGGAGCAGATTCATTAGATACAGTTGAGCTTATCATGGAATTTGAAAAAGAATTTGACATTCAAATTCCAGACGATCAAGCGGAAGCAATTTCTACAGTTGGATCTGCAATCGAATACATCGAAAAAGCTTAATTTAACCTTAACTTGACCCTATGCAGCTGAAAAGAGTTGTTATAACAGGCCTGGGTGCTTTAACACCTATAGGAAATAATGTTTCAGAATACTGGAAAAACTTAGAAAAAGGAGTAAGTGGTGCTGCACCCATTACTCATTTCGATGCATCCAAATTCAAAACTCAATTCGCTTGTGAGGTCAAAAATTTTAATCCAACCGATCATTTAGATCGAAAGGAAGCCCGAAAACAAGACCCTTACACGCAGTACGCAATGGTTGCTACGGCTGAAGCAATGGAAGATTCAAAAATCGACATTGAAGCCATAGATCTTGATCGTGCTGGTGTAATTTGGGGGTCTGGAATCGGAGGAATAAAAACATTTTACGACGAAGTATCCGCTTTTGCCAAAGGTGATGGGACTCCTCGTTACAATCCATTTTTTATTCCTAAAATGATTGCAGATATCGCTGCAGGAATGATCTCTATTAAATATGGCCTGCGAGGACCAAACTTTGCTACAGTTTCTGCTTGTGCATCCTCATCAAACGCCTTATTAGATGCCTTTAACTACATCAGGTTAGGGAAAGCTGACATCATAGTTAGCGGTGGTTCTGAAGCTTCAGTAAATCAAGCAGGATTGGGTGGCTTTAATGCACTTAAGGCACTTTCCACACGCAACGATGACCCGGCTAAAGCATCGAGACCCTTTGACAAAGACAGAGATGGTTTTGTTTTAGGCGAAGGGGCAGGAACTTTGATTTTAGAAGAATACGAGCACGCAGTAAAAAGAGGTGCAAAAATATACGCCGAGGTTATGGGTGGTGGATTATCTGCAGATGCACACCACATTACAGCACCTCATCCTAAAGGACTAGGCGCCATTAAGGTAATGCAAAATGCACTTGATGATGCTGAAATGAAACCCGAAGAAATAGACTACATTAATGTACACGGAACCTCTACACCTCTTGGAGATGTTGCAGAATCTAAGGCTATTAATGAGGTTTTCGGTGCGCATGCTTACAATTTAAACATTAGCTCTACAAAATCCATGACAGGACACCTGCTTGGAGCTGCTGGTGCAATAGAAGCCATTGCTTCTATTTTAGCCATAAAAAAAGGCATTATACCGCCAACCATAAACAACGAAAATTTTGATGAGAATATTGACGGCAAATTAAACTTTACGCTCAACAAAGCTCAGAAAAGAGAAGTTAAGGCTATTATGAGCAATACTTTTGGGTTTGGAGGGCACAATGCTTCCATAATCCTAAAAGCATTTGAGGCCAAATAATGAACTGGTTAAACAGGCTCTTACACAAACCTTCTACTGAATATTTCGGCTCAAAACTAAACGCATCTCTCGGGTTCTGGCCAAGTAAATTAACATTATACAAACAAGCATTCTCTCACAGCTCAATAGATCAGCCAAAATATGGCAACAATGAACGCTTAGAATTCTTGGGAGATTCTATACTCGGAAATGTTATTACAGAATACCTCTACCACAAGCTACCTACTAAAAATGAAGGCGTTCTTACCGATATAAGATCAAAAATGGTAAGCAGGAGGACACTGAATAAATTGGCGAAAAAATTTAATATTGAAGAATTTGTTGAAACCAATTTAAATGGCAAAATTCCAGCCTCTATTCTAGGGAATACTTTTGAAGCTCTTATTGCTGCGATCTATTTAGACAAAGGCGAGATCTTTTGTAAAAAATTTATTATTCAAGAAATTATTCTCAAACACTTTTCACTAGAGCAGTTAGAAAAAGAAATTAGCAGTTATAAAAAGCACTTTATACATTGGACCCAAAAAAACAGCAAAGAGTTTTTCTTTAAGTTGTTGGATGAATCTGGTGAATCGCACAAAAAGAACTTCGAAATTGCAATCGTACTCGAAGGAGAAACAATAGCCAAAGCTAAGAGTAGTTCAAAGAAAAAAGCGGAAGAAGAAGCCTCAAGAATTGCTTGTGAATCGCTTAATATTTAAGCAGTCTTACATTTTTTTTTAATTACCTTTGAATTCTTTGTTAGTGAGGAGGCCAATAAATGAATAAAAAGAACATCAAAGTAGATTTTGAATACGATTACGACTTTCTACTTGTTGGAATATGTACTCCATTAAAAGAATACACACTAAGCTACTTACTAAACAAACAATTGCAAACCTCTTTAAAAAGAAGTCAGAAAGACGTAGCAATGACATTCAATGACGGATTAGAAAAAGGAAAATTTTCCCAATACGAATTTTGGGACGAACAATTTCAAAACCAATGGTACTTAATTGCAAATACATGTAAAGTTTTATGTGCAGAAGAGATTCAAAATCAAGGTACTATTTTTGATGGACATACCCAGAACAGAAAAAAAGTAAAAAAACTGATTCCCGAAAATGCAAATACGGATTACTTCCTTCAAATACACGGAATATTCACCGAAGAAGCTAAACTAAATCTTCTAAAAAAGATTAAAAATTTAGAGCGTATTGTAAGTGCACATTTCATTACTATTGCAGAACTAAAATCTAAAGAAAACTTGATCATCTAATGAACAATACAAAAATAGTTGCCACCATAGGCCCTTCTTCATACGACAAAGCAGTGCTAAGAGAAATGTTTGCTGCCGGACTAAATGTAGCTAGAATTAATTTCTCGCACAGCAATCATCAAGAAGCAAAACAAATATTTGATTGGGTGCAAGAACTCAATCAAGAAGAAGATAGAAACGTTGCTGTACTAGGAGATTTACAAGGCCCAAAATTAAGATTGGGCAATGTAGAAGAAAATCAAAAGATAAAAAAAGGGCAAGAAATTACAATTACAACAGATGAGTGTATTGGAAATTCATCTCGAGTATACATCACCTATCCAGACTTTCCTAAAGATGTAAAGGTTGGAGATAGAATTATGCTTGACGACGGTAAACTCATACTTCGCGCAGAATCTACCAACGAGCGTAACGAAGTTAAAGCCATGGTTGTACAAGGCGGTGAACTTAAATCTAAAAAAGGAGTAAATCTTCCAAATACTAAAATTTCGCTTCCTTGCCTTACGCCAAAGGATTTGGCAGATTTAGATTTTTCGCTTAAAATTGGGGTTGAATGGATTGGACTTTCGTTTGTACGAAATGTTGAGGACATCATTGAACTTCAAGAAATTATTAAAAAAAATGACTCGCATGCAAGAGTCATAGCTAAAATTGAAAAGCCTGAAGCTATTCAACAAATAGATGAAATAATTATGCAGTCAGACGCGATCATGGTAGCGCGTGGAGATTTGGGTGTAGAGGTTCCAATGGAAAGAGTTCCAAACCTCCAAAAATTAATTACACGAAAATGCATCAAACACTCCACTCCTGTTATTATTGCAACGCAGATGATGGAATCTATGATGGACAGTTTAAGTCCAAGCAGATCGGATGTTAATGATGTTGCAAACGCAGTTCATGATCGAGTAGATGGCGTAATGTTGAGTGGCGAAACTTCGGTAGGGAAATACCCTGTTGGTGTTATAAAAGCGATGAATAAGGTAGTGAAGAATGTAGAAAATTACGCCGATTTGCAAATGGAAGAATATGCCCCAATTGATAAAAATAACGGTAGGTTTCTTTCCGATACAGTTTGTTACAATGCTTGTAAAGTAGCCGAACAAGTTGGAGCTAAATCTGTAATGACAATGACACATTCTGGTTACAACGCATTTAAAATTTCGAGTTTCAGACCTCCAAGTAAAATTTGCATTTTCACAAGCAATCGTACCATTTTAAACACCTTAAGTTTACTTTGGGGAGTTAGAGGCTATTACTACAACGATTTTGTAAGTACAGATGATACCATAGCTGACATTACAAATGTTATAAAATTAAAGAAAGTTGTTAAAGAAGGAGATTTTGTTGTAAACATAGCAAGTATGCCAATTACACAAAAAGGAATGACGAACATGATGAAAATTAGTCGCGTAAAATAATGAAAAAAATAAACGTTCCTTTACTCGCCTCCATATGTGAAACAGCAGGTGCACCCGGATTTGAACAAAGAGTAAGAACTCTTGTTATTGAACAACTAAAAGATGTTGTAGACGAATACAGCATTGATAATATGGGCAACTTAACCACTATTATAAGAGGTAAATCTTCTGACAAAAAAGTGATGATTGCAGCCCATATGGATGAAATTGGCTTTATTGTTACACACATAGACGACAATGGATTTGTTCGTTTTCATACACTCGGAGGATTTGACCCCAAAACGCTAACCGCGCAACGTGTCATTATCCACGGTAAAAAAGATCTAATTGGAGTTATGGGCTCCAAACCCATTCACGTAATGACCGCTGCGGAACGAACGAAAGTTCCAAAAACAACAGACTATTTCATTGATTTAGGCATGCCAAAAGCAGAAGTAATGAAGTTTATTTCTGTTGGAGATTCCATTACTCGACAACGCGAATTAATTGAAATGGGCGACTGTGTTAACTGCAAGTCCATAGACAATAGAGTTTCTGTTTTTATACTTATTGAAACACTCAAACAGCTTAAAAATTGCCCGTATGATGTTTATGGAGTATTTACAGTTCAAGAAGAAGTAGGAATTCGAGGCGCACAAGTAGCAACTTTAGCTATTCAACCTGACTTTGGGTTTGGATTGGACACTACAATTGCCTACGATGTTCCTGGCGCATCTGCACACGAAAAGATAACAGAACTGGGTAAAGGAGCAGCCATTAAAATTATGGATTCACAAACCATATGCGACTACAGAATGGTTCGCTACATGAAAGAACTTGCAGGGAATAAAAACATTACAACGCAAGTTGAAATACTCCCAGCTGGAGGAACAGACACCATGGGAATACAACGTTTTACTCCTGGCGGCTCAATTGCTGGTGCAGTTTCTATACCAACACGCCACATTCATCAGGTCATAGAAATGGCGCACAAAGAGGACATTTTACAATCCATTGACCTCCTCAGCGCATGCATAGAAAACCTAGACCAATACGACTGGAGCTATAGATAAACGAACTGTGATATCGATACTGAAATATATAATAGTCACGCTTTTAAGTACGCTGTTGCTTTGGCAATGCGCTAGTATGCAAAATCCTTCTGGAGGGCAAAAAGATACGAATCCACCCATAGTTTTAAAGACAACACCTAAACATGGAGCTACCAATACTACCCCGGATTTTATAGAACTAGAGTTTGACGAATTTGTAAAACTAAAAAACATACAGAACGAACTGCTCATCTCCCCACCTTTAAACACAACACCTGATATAACTCTTAAGGGGAAAAAACTATTTATAGCGCTTTATGATGAGCTGAAAACCCAAAATACCTATACCTTTAATTTCGGAAAAGGGATTGCAGACTTCCATGAAGGAAATCTATTGGACAACTACTCGCTTGTATTTAGTACTGGAGATGAACTCGATTCGCTTTTTATCAAAGGAACTCTTAATGTGTGTGAAAACGAAAACGAAAACCAAAGTATAGTCGTTGGTATTTATGAAAAAAATAGTCTGGTAAGAGACTCGACTATTTACCTTCAAAAACCTGATTATTTTTGTTTACTAGACGACGAAAAAAACTTTGAAATAAACCATATTAGACCTGGTACATTTGAACTTTGTGCCTTTGAAGATGTAAATGCAAACTACCAATACGATGGCGTTTCAGAAAAAATCGCGTTCTACAAAGAGCTTATTGAAATTGGCGATACTGCTGATTTTGACCTGTGGTTGTTTAAAGAAGAAGCCGAGCTGAAACGTCTTGATGTTGATGTAAAAGAAAATGGAAGAATTCATTTTGCCTTCAATAAAACCATAGACACTGCTTTTGCTTACTCGAATCAAGATCTTATTCAAAAAATAGAAATGGACAGCCTTTTTATTTGGCCAACGAGTTACCCTAAAGACTCATTTCTAGTATACACCAATGTAAACGGACATATAGATTCACTCAGCGTTCAATTGGACAGTCTTAAAAAACACAACATTCAACTTACGGCAAACGAAAAAAGGTTAAAATCTGACGATTGGTTAACCATTTATTCTAACGCACCCATCGTGAAAATAGACCCCTCTAAAATAAAAATTCTGTCAGATTCAGTTTCACTGGATTACAAAATGGAAATCGAAGCGTTCAAAATGGCATTCAACATTCCAGTATACGAAGGCCAGACCTACCAAGTTAAGATTGAAAAAGGAGCCGTTTTAAGCACTTATGAGAACCAAAACGACAGTACAAACCTATCTTTCTATTCGAAAAAACAAAGTGCTTTAGCGGACTTAAAAATCAATTTAAATACATCGACCGAAAACTACTTTGTAGAATTACTTAAAGATGCTGAGGTTTTAGAGCGAATAGAACCAAGCAAAAACTTGAGATTCAATGAACTTTTGCCCGGCTCCTACCAAATAAGAATTACGCTAGACACAAATAAAGATGGCGCCTGGAGTGCAGGAAACTATCTGAAAGATGAACAACCAGAAAAAGTATTTTACTATACAGAAGAAATTAACCTCCGAGAAAATTGGGAGCTGGAAATTGATTGGGCGCTTTAATTACGGAGCTTAAATGAGTCTGCATCTCGTAAAAATGGATAGCGTTTTCTTAGTTTCAAAAGTGGCGTTTTAAACAAGGTAAGCTCAATTAACCCCGTTTCATTTTCTGGAGCCATAGCGATTAAACTTCCAGCTGCATCGAGCACTTGAGAATGTCCGGAATACATCGCTTTATAACCGTCTTCTCCTACTCTATTCAATCCTATTACATACGACTGATTTTCTATAGCGCGCGCCTTCAATAAAACATCCCAAGCTGCGATTCTGGTGTCGGGCCAATTGGCAATGTACAAGGCGACATCGTAACCTACATCATTTCTTGAAAAAACAGGAAACCTCAAATCGTAACAAATAAGAGGGCATATTTTCCAACCCTTATACGATACAACCAAACGATTGGATCCTGCTGTAAAACTGTTCTGTTCATCAATAAGGCTAAATAAATGACGCTTGTCATACGTTTGTATCTTCCCATCCGGATGCACCCATAAAAGTCTGTTAAAAACAGCTCCTTGCTCTTTTATCATTAAGGAGCCACACAAAACAGCCGTATGCTGTTTCGCTATAAGCCTCATCCATTGCACGGTTTCACCTTGCATGGTTTCGGCAAGATGTGTTGAGGTTACCGAAAAACCCGTGGTAAACATTTCGGGAAGTACAATAAGGTCAATACACTCAAGATTTTTAAGGTAAATTTCTATTTGTTCTCTATTAGAAGTTGGATTTTCCCAATGCAAATCACATTGTAAAAGTGCTATGTTGAGCGCTTCACTCATAAGTAAATTTAATTTTAAGTAACCATGCAATTAGAGCAAACAGTTCACCTTTAAGTTAAACAGATTTAAGTTGATCAAGCTGTTTTTTCATGATGGGACGAAACAAAAACGGTACGTAAGATAAAAGCAACATCATCGGGTATCCGTAAGGCAACGTTGGATATTCTGCATTAGAATTTAGCAACTGATAAGGCTTACCACCTTTGTGATGATGGTCTGAATGACGTGTCAATTCAAACAATAAAACACGACCAAAAACATGATCTGAATTCCAAGAATGATGCGGTTTAACTTTTTCATACCTTCCATTAGCCTCTTTTTTTCTTCGCAATCCATAATGAGCAAAGTAGTTTTGAGACTCTAAAATTGAAATACCAAATACAGCCGAAGCAAAATAACATAAACAAATAGAAATGCCGAATTGGAAGTAGATACAAGCAAAAAATAACAACTGAAGTAAGGCATAAGCCAACATCGGATTCCAAAATTGACTTTTACCTTGCAAGCGCAATTTCTTAGACGCTAACTTCCAAGTTTTAAAGTAACCCCCTAGCTGAGATCGAAGGGCAAAAAAATAGAAATTAGCACCTACGTCTGCCGAGGTATAATCCAAAGGAGTAGCTACATCTTTGTGATGCCCAGCATTGTGATACGTGGTAAAGTGATTTTGAATGGAGGTAGTTAACATGATTTGAGAAAGAAACATCTTAAAAGAATGCCCTGTTTTATGTCCGAGTTCATGACCCAGGTTAATACCAACCACACCTAAAATGGTGCCCATCATAAAAACATAAGCCACCTGATCTGAAACAGCAAGTAAAGGATTTGAAAACGCTGTTAAAAAGCCATAAACAACCCAAATATGCAAGGGAACTAATAAAAACAATACCCGATCGTAAAATAAATCATGTTGCGCTTGATCTTGTTCTGTTTGTGTAAAATTATAATTATTGGGAGAAAAAACGAGCTCTAATAGAGGCACCAATACAAACAAAAAAATGAGGCCAAAAAAAGCATAAATCCCCGTAACGTTAAAAGTAAATAAACCCAAAAGTGGAATGATGTAAACGCCTAAATATTTTATTTTATTCATAAATGCAGTCTCTTTAATGGAGGATAGAAATCATTTAAATATATCGTTAATAGTTGAGTTACCAAAATTTTGATTTATACGAATTTATAATGTATATTTACATAATGATATAAATAAATACAACAATGTAATGAAAAAATTAATTTTAAGCGTGCTATTCATAAACGCAATAGTCTTTGCACAAAGTGTTAACTATAATTTTGAGCAATACACCAGCAACTACACTAACTTAAACAACCCTATAAGTATAAACAATAATTTAATTTGGGATGATGAGACCTACAACATCAACATAGGCTTTGATGTTAAACTGTTTGACATCACCACACAAAATATGATTATAGCAGGGAAAGTCAACCTCAATGTGATGAATTTAAGCATGGTAAATTCTATAGTAGCTTCCAATGCCGATCTTGTAGACAGAGGGTTACACACAGATGAGTTGGTCTCATTATCTCCTATTTCATATCAAATTGACGAACTAAATGGGAGTAAAGTTTTAAAAGTAGAATGGAAAAATGCTGGGTTTTATATTGACGATGAGAACCGAAATTATGTAAATTATCAAATTTGGGTTTATGAAAATTCTAATCGAATTGAAATTCATTACGGTCCTTCTAATACAGATAACTTTAATTACGGTTGGGTAAACGATTTTTGTGCCGTTTCAGAAATGGTGAGTCAGCAAGAGGCACATAGTTTTATGGTACAAGAAATAAACAACGAATACAACTTTTCTTACCGAAACGTAGATGAGATTTTTACGGTGAGTACATTTACTAAAATACCAGAAGAAGGAACCGTATTTTGTTTTTACCCAACGAACCAAGTTAGCCTAAAAGAAAACGACAAATTAGGAGCTATTTACCCCAACCCTGTAACGCAGTTTTTAAACATTGAAAATCAAGAAAGAGAAAAAATAGACTATCAAATCAGGAGTTTAGACGGAAGAATCGTTCAGGAGGGGACGTCTTCTCTGGGTAAAATTCAACTAAACTTAGCGGGTCTAAAACAGGGTATTTACATACTAAACTACCAAACCAATAAAATTGAGGTTAAAAAATACATTGCCAAACTATAAAAAACGATGAAGGTAAATAGGCATTGCTTTACAGTAAACAAAATTGCGCCTTTATTTTTTTAGACAATTTTACGAGTACTAAATTATAGGAATGATCTATCAATTCTTCAACTAAATCTTTGGAAAGCTCCCCATCAACAAAAATAGTATTCCAATGCTTTTTATTAGAATGATAACCAGGAATTACGGATTGATAGGAGTCTCTTAGCTCAACTGAACGCTCAGGGTCACACTTTAAATTAATAGCTAAGGGTTTTTTATCTAGACGAAGCGTAGCAAAAATCTTCCCACCCACTTTAAAAACCAAAGTAACCTGATCAAAAGGAAAACTTTCGGTAACAGCAGCCTTTAACAAACAATAATTACGAATACTTTCAACATGCATAATTTGGTGGTTTAAAGATAATCCCTAAATTTAAAAACATTTAATTAAAGAAACTTGGAAAAAACCTATTTAAACAAAAGCCAAAGCACTGACTTAATCAAACAAGTAAAAAAGAATGCTAAAAAAATTAGAGCCATAAGAGCGATAACTTATGTTTTTGATGTGGTTATAATTATGGTTGCTATTTTGCTTGCTTTCGGTGTAGATTTCACAAAATGGATCCTTATCCCTGCACTTGGGTCTGTTTTTATGCATACCAAATTAACGGTATTGTACGAACAAAAATGCGTCTTAAAACTACAAGAAAGTGAGGAGAAAAACAGTCCATAATACACCCGTAGTTTAAAGTGAATCAAAGCTTAAAATTTGTTTAAAACTTGACGCATTAATACCTCAAAAATAGAAAGTGAATATCTACTTTTACGTAAGTATTAAGCACCTCAAAATTAAAGCTTTGAAAAAAATTAAAAATGCTCTGATTTCGGTTTACCACAAAGACCGTTTGGCACCAATTGTTGAAGAACTAAACCGATTAGGAGTTCGTATATACTCAACCGGAGGAACTCAAAAATTTATTGAAGATCTTGGAGTTACGGTTGAACCAGTTGAAGAACTCACCAGCTATCCTTCAATTTTAGGTGGGCGTGTTAAAACACTTCATCCAAATGTATTTGGAGGTATTTTAGCTCGAAGACACGAAGCAAATGACTTAAAACAATTGGAACAATACCAGATACCTGAATTGGACCTGATTATTGTAGACCTCTACCCTTTTGAAGATACCGTTGCCTCGGGAGCAGAAGAACAAGCAATTGTTGAGAAAATTGACATAGGCGGTATTTCATTAATTCGTGCTGCAGCAAAAAATTTTAGAGACACACTTATTGTACCTTCAAGAGAAGATTACCCAATTGCCTTGGCAATTTTAAAAGCGCAAGAAGGCGCCTCTACTCTATCGCAAAGAAAAGACTTTGCCCGAAAGGCATTCAATATTTCATCGCACTACGATACCGCAATCTTCAACTATTTTAACGACGGCTCGATCAAAGTCTTAAAACAAAGCATACAACAATCTAAAACACTTCGTTACGGAGAAAACCCTCACCAAGAAGGTACATTTTACGGAAATTTAGAGGAGATGTTTACGCAAGTAAACGGTAAAGAATTATCGTACAACAACCTACTAGACGTTGATGCAGCCGTAAACCTAATGGCCGAATTTAACGAAACTACTTTTGCCATTTTAAAACACAACAATGCCTGTGGCTTAGCTTCAAGAGAAAATCTTACAGAAGCCTGGAAAGATGCGCTTGCTGCAGACCCAGTATCAGCATTTGGGGGAGTGTTAATAACTAATCGAAAAGTAGATATTGAAACTGCCCAAGAAATTCATAAATTGTTCTTCGAAGTAATAATTGCTCCAGCTTACGATGAGGCTGTCTTCGACTTATTTAAGTCGAAGAAAAATCGCGTAGTTCTTGTACAAAAAGAGGTCAGCATGCCGCCCAAAACAGTTCGAACTATTTTGAATGGTATTCTAGCGCAAGACAAAGATTTAAAAACAGATGACATTGCATCCATGAAAGATGTTTGTAATGTACTGACTACTGAGGCTCAAAAATCTGACTTAGCATTTGCCTCTAAACTTTGTAAAAACACCAAATCAAACACCATTATTTTTGCTAAAAACAAGCAATTAATCTCTAGTGGTGTTGGGCAAACGTCTCGTGTAGATGCTTTAAAACAAGCCATTGTGAAAGCTAAAACATTTGGATTTGATTTACATGGCGCTGTTATGGCTTCTGATGCTTTTTTCCCTTTTCCTGATTGCGTAGAAATTGCAGACAAAGAAGGTATAAAAGCAGTCATACAACCAGGAGGATCTATAAAAGATCAGCTGTCTATTGACTATTGTAATGAAAACCAAATGGCTATGGTATTTACAGGTACAAGACACTTTAAACATTAGAATTGACGATTGATATAATTTTGTAAACACTCAATTATATTTACTAAAAACCAAAAACAAAAAGAGCTCATGGGACTTTTCGACTTCATGATACAGGACATTGCTATTGATCTTGGAACTGCAAATACACTGATCATCCACAACGATAAGGTTGTTGTAGACCAACCATCAATTGTAGCGATTAATCGTAAAACTGAAAAAATTATTGCAGTTGGATCAAGGGCTCAACAAATGCACGGTAAATCTCACGAGGGTATTAAAACAATACGTCCATTAAAAGACGGTGTTATTGCCGATTTTGGTGCATCCGAACAGATGATTCGTGAGTTGGTTCGCACCATTCCCAATCTAAAGAGTCGGTTTTTTTCTCCTTCGCTTCGAATGGTTATTTGCATCCCCTCTGGAATAACACAAGTTGAAGAAAGAGCCGTAAAAGACTCAGCAGAACAAATTGGCGCCAAAGAAGTATACCTAATTCACGAACCGATGGCTGCCGCAATTGGTATTGGAATAGACGTTTTGGAACCCAAAGGAAACATGATTATTGACATAGGTGGAGGAACCACCGAGATTGCCGTATTAGCACTTGGAGGAATTGTATGCGACAAATCTATTAAAGTAGCTGGAGATGTCTTTACCAGCGACATTGTTTACTACATGAGAACCCAGCACAACTTATTTGTTGGAGAAAGGACTGCAGAAAAAATTAAAATACACGTGGGCTCTGCAGTTGAGGAATTAGAAACACCACCCGAAGACTACCCGGTGCAAGGACGTGATTTAATGACAGGGAAACCTAAACAAATTACCGTATCGAGTAAAGAAATCGCCAAAGCACTCAACAAATCCATCATTCAGGTAGAAGATGCAGTAATGCAAGCCTTGGCTATGACGCCACCGGAATTGGCTGCAGACATCTACAATACAGGAATTTACTTAGCCGGAGGAGGCTCCATGCTTAGAGGCTTAGACGATCGTATTTCTAAAAAAACGGAGCTACCGGTATACGTTGCAGAAGACCCATTAAGGGCTGTTGTTCGAGGGACTGGTATTGCCCTTAAAAATATAGAATCTTTTAGTTTCTTAATGAAGTAGAACACCTATGATCACATGCGTAATTTAATAGCATTCTTCCTAAGGCATCACGTACTTTTTGTATTTATTATTTTGGAGACTATAGCCATGAGTATGCTCATTCAAAGTCATTACTACCAATCGTCTCGAATGGCTCATTCCGCTTCAAATTGGTCTGGCAAACTACTCAATGGACTCAATAACTCAAAAGAATATTTTTCACTCAAAGAAATAAATGGTTTTCTGGCAGAAGAAAACGCTACGCTTAAAAACTTGCAAGCAAGTCAACATACAATTCATCAGACACCAAACAATAAATACCAGTTCATATCTGCCAGAGTTATAAAAAACTCGTACAACAAACGAAACAACTTTATTACGCTCAATAAAGGTTCTGTACACGGTATAGAAAATGGCATGGGCGTTTGCACCAAAGACGGCGTAGTTGGGATTGTGAGAGACGTTAGCAAACACTTCTCAACAGTCATGAGTGTATTAAATAGAAATACAGTAATAAGTACACGATTAAGTAAATCAAATCATTTTGGAGAACTTCATTGGGATGGAAAATCAAAAGATTTCGCCCAACTTAAATCCGTTGAAAAATACGTGCCCATTTCGGTTGGAGACAGCTTAGTAACCAATAGCTATTCAAGTATTTTTCCAGAAGGAATTTCTATAGGTACTGTAAACAGATTTGAAAGAGAAGAAACCGCAAACTTTTACGCTATTGAAGTAAATTTAAGTGTTGACTATACAAAACTTCACTTTGTATATGTGATTAAAGATGCACTAAAAGCAGAACGAGTTCAATTAGAATCCAAAAAAAGTGACTAGAACATTTCAACATATTATTCGATTCTTTTTACTGATTGCAGTTCAGGTCTTGTTCCTAAACAACCTACAAATAAGTGGGTATATAAACCCGTACATTTATATTTTATTTGTCATGTTTTTGCCCCCAAAACTTCCTAAAGTAGCGGTACTATCTACGGCATTTATTATGGGTTTTGTAATAGATGTTTTTTCAGATAGTTATGGCTTACACACAGCAGCAACTGTTCTGCTAGGCTATGCAAGACCGCTCATTTTATCACTTGTTTCTGTAAAAGGAGGAGAAGATTTAGATGCAATTAGCATCAAACAATTAAAAATTGGACGATTTTTCACCTATACAGGGTTTTTATGTTTCATTCATCATTTTACATTATTCTACCTCGAAGCATTTCGATTAAATGAATTCATCGATACCTTTGGAAGAGCATTAATTAGCACAATGGTAACTTTACTGTTAATATTTATTACCGAATCTATACGCTCTAATCCTAAAAAAAGATGAGCAGAAATAAATTCGCTGAGCGCAGACTCTTTTTCTACTTTCTATTTGGTTTAAGCGCACTGCTTATCCTCATCAACCTTTTTGGAATTCAAGTACTGGACGACTCCTACAAATTATCGGCAAATAACAATGTCATAAAATCGCTTACGCTCTACCCAGAGAGAGGCTACATATTCGATAGAAACAATGTTCTTTTAGTAACCAACCAAAGAGCCTACGACCTTATGGTAACGCCGAGACAGGTTAAGCAAATGGATACCTTAGAACTTTGCAATATGATCGATATTGACAAGACTTATTTTGACAAACAGTTTTCCAGGGCACTAAAATACTCCCGACACAGACCCTCTATATTTGTAAAAGAAATATCGAAACAAACAGCAGCTCAATTGCAAGAAAAACTCTTCGAATTTCCTGGGTTTTACCTTCAAGAAAGAACCATGCGAGAATATCCGCAAAAATCTGCAGCACATATTTTAGGATACGTAAGCCAAGTACCAGACTATGTGTTAAAAAAGGAAAATGACTACAAGAGAAACGACAACTACGGAATGAGTGGCGTAGAGAATTCTTACGAAACAGAATTGCGAGGCACAAAAGGGGTGCAATACCTAATTAGAGATGTTTGGAATAGAACGAAAGGTAAATTTGAAAACGGAAAATACGACAGCCTTGCGGTAAATGGAAAAGATTTAGAGCTTAGTATAGACATACAAATACAAGAATATGCTGAGCAATTAATGCGAAACAAAAAAGGGGCAATTGTTGCGATAGAACCAGCAACAGGAGAAATCCTATCGCTGGTAAGCAGTCCTTTTTACGACCCCAATCTTCTGATTGGCCGTTCTCGCTCTCCGAATTTCAATAGAATGTACAAAGACGAAAACAAACCATTGTTCGATCGAAGTTTGTTGGCAGAATACCCTCCAGGCTCCACCTTTAAATTGCTTAATGCACTGGTGGGTTTACAAGAAGATGTAATTTATGCTGGTACCAAATTTAGTTGTGATGAAGGCTGGTTGTTTAGCCCAAAATTAAAAGTAGGCTGCCACGCACACAGGTCTCCGTTAAATTTAACCGAATCTATTGCGCAATCATGCAATGCATACTATTGCAGTACTTTTAGACGTATTGTAGAAAAATATCCTACTGCGGCGAAAGGCTATGAAAATTGGCGAAATCATATCCTAAGTTTTGGTCTTGGCAACTTCCTAAACAACGACCTGTACAATGGAAGAAAAGGAAGGGTTCCGAGTGTTGAATTTTACAACCTACAATACGGAGAAAGACGCTGGAAAGCCCCCACTGTTATATCGCTTGCCATTGGGCAAGATGCCCTAGTCGTATCGCCAATACAAATGGCAAATATGTGTGCAGCAATAGCCAATAAAGGGCATTACTATACACCACACATCGTTAGAAAAATTAATGGCGAATTTTTAAACGACAGCACCTATACACAACCAAAATACACAAGTGTTGATGCAAAACACTTTGCAACGGTAATTAATGGAATGGAAAAAGTATATACAAGCAAACACGGTACAGCTAAATCTGCACGAGTAAAAGGCATCGAAATTTGCGGAAAAACAGGAACAGCAGAAAATCCACACGGAGCAGATCATTCTATATTTATTGCCTTTGCACCAAAAGACAATCCTAAAATAGCCATTGCTGTATACGTAGAGAACGGCGGATGGGGATCTACCTGGGCCGCACCAATAGCCAGTTTAATGATAGAAAAATATTTAACTGGAACGGTTACAAACACCAAACAAGAAACGTTTATTCTTAACGGAAACTTAATGAATCCAGCACATGAGAACTGACAAAAGTTTTTTTTCCAACATAGACTGGACCCTCGTAATTATTTACCTTTCCATGTTATTCTTTGGCTGGTTAAACATCTATGCTGCAAATTTTGATGAAGGGGGCTTTAACCTATTTACCATGAGGCAAGAACCTGGAAAGCAACTTTTCTGGATCGCAACTTCAGCAGTTTGGGTAGCTATAATTCTTATTATGGATGGAAAGTTTTACACCACTTTTTCTTACGTAATATATAGTATAATGATGCTGCTTTTAATCGGTGTTGTTCTATTTGGTAAAGAAATAGGTGGCGCACGATCTTGGTATGCATTGGGCAATTTTAGTATGCAACCTTCAGAATTTGCGAAAATTGGGACGCTACTCGCTTTAAGTAAGTACTTAAGTCAGTTAAACATGAACCTACAAGAAGTAGACAATCAACTAAAAGCATTTGCCATACTTACCCTACCTATACTGCTCATTATGCTGCAACCAGATGCAGGCTCTGCCATTGTATTTGCCTCGCTTTTTTTAGTTTTATACCGAGAGGGAATCAATGGCGTTTACCTAGTAGTACTCGGTTTGGCAATCGCCCTATTTATTAGTACACTAAAATTTGACCAAAATATAACGATGCTGGTAGTTGCAATATTTTCTGGCCTCTACGCTTATCTATTAAAAAAGAACAAGCAACCGCTAAAATATGCCTTAGTCGCCTTAATTTTGAGTTTAGGTTTTGTAAAATCTGTAGATTTTTTATACGCAGAGATTTTAAAAAAGCACCAGCAAAACAGAATAGATTTAATTTTAGGTAAAATTGACGACATACATGGCGCAGGCTACAACCTGCATCAATCTAAAATTGCCATAGGATCTGGAGGGTTTTCTGGAAAAGGGTTTTTAGAAGGTACCCAAACAAAATTTAATTTTGTACCCGAGCAAAGTACTGATTTTATCTTCTGTACCATAGGAGAAGAATGGGGGTTTTTAGGCTCCTTACTCACCATTGTACTCTTTGTACTCTTACTATTGCGACTCGTACTATTAGCCGAACGACAACGCTCTGCCTTTAGTAGGGTTTACGGCTATGGAGTAGCCACCATACTGTTCTGTCATTTCTTTATTAACATTGCGATGACCATCGGATTGATGCCCGTTATTGGCATACCGCTACCCTTTTTTAGCTACGGTGGATCGTCGCTTTGGGGCTTTAGCATATTGCTGTTTATATTTGTAAAACTAGACGCGTATCGGATGGATATTTTGAGGTAAAGTTTCAAATTGTAAAAAACTAAAAATCAAATTTTAATACAGGCTATTTAAAATTAAAATTGATAAACCTATATTTGTTTAATCAGAATGAATTGAAAAACTAAGACGATGAAATACGAGCAAATAGACAGTCAATTATTCGTTAGAAATAGAGCGCGATTTTGCAAAGAGTTAAACCCAAAATCAATAGCCCTATTTAACTCCAACGACCTCATGCCAACCAATGCAGATGGTACCATGGAGTTTCGTCAAAACAACGACCTGTTTCATCTTTCTGGGGTAGACCAAGAAGAATCTATACTGGTACTATTTCCTGACGCATTTAATGCAAAGCATAAAGAAATCTTATTCCTAAAAGAAACCAATGCACATATAGCCGTATGGGAAGGCGCAAAACTTGACAAAAAAAATGCCTATTTAACCTCAGGCATACAAACGGTTTATTGGCTCGACCAATTTGAATCGGTGCTTAAAACATTAATGAGCGAAGCAGCGCAAGTATACTTAAACAGCAACGAACATTTACGAGCCAATACAGAAGTAGAAACTCGTGACGACCGATTCGGAAATTGGATACGAGAAACCTATCCAATTCACGAATACGAAAGGAGCGCTCCAATTATGCACAAAATTAGAGCCGTAAAAGATCCTGTAGAAATTCAACTCATTCAAAAAGCCTGTGATCTTACTGAAAGTGCATTCCGAAAAATTTTAAAAACCATTAAGCCAGGCGAAATGGAATACGAAATTGAGGCAGACATTATCCATGAGTTTATTAAAAATAGATCACGTGGATTTGCCTACACACCGATTATTGCATCTGGAGAAAGCGCCTGCGTATTGCATTATATAGAGAATAATAAAGCCTGTAAAGACGGTGATGTTATCTTAATGGATTTTGGTGCAGAATATGCAAATTATGCGTCCGACATGACCCGGTGTGTGCCAGTAAACGGTAAGTTTACAGAGCGTCAAAAAGAAGTGTACAATGCCGTATTAAGGGTAATGAAAGAAGCCACAAAAATGCTGGTTCCTGGAAACTACTTGAACGAATACCACATTAAAGTAGGCAAATTAATGGAAAAAGAACTGCTGTGCTTAGGCTTACTTACCCAAGAAGAAATAAGTCAGCAAACAGAAGAAAAACCAGCCTATAAGAAGTACTTTATGCACGGCACCTCACATTATTTAGGACTAGACGTTCACGATGTTGGTTCTTGGACTGAGCCTATCAAAGCTGGTATGGTGTTTACGTGTGAACCCGGAATTTACATACCCGAAGAAAACTTAGGAATCCGTTTAGAAAATGACATTCTAGTAACCGAAAATGGCCCTAAAGATTTAATGGCAAATATCCCTTTAGAAGCTGATGAAATTGAGGCGTTGATGGCCAAATAGCAGCTCAAAAATGGCTTTTTTCAACTACAAAGAAAAAAACATACACTACCTATCGGAAGGTTTAGGTCCCGTAATTGTTCTGCTGCACGGATACCTCGAAAACATAAGTATGTGGGATGAAATTGCAGAAAAACTAGCCAAAACAAATCAAGTAGTTCGGTTAGACTTTCCTGGGTTTGGAAAATCTGAATGCATTGAACACGAAAATGGCATGGCACTTTATGCCGAAATTACCGCCCAACTACTTGCCTTGTTAAACATTGATAAGTACGCTCTTATTGGGCACTCAATGGGCGGTTATGTCGCTTTGGAATTGGCTTCTAGTTATCCAAAAAAAACAAGTCAGCTTATTCTTTTTCACAGCACAGCACAAGCAGATTCAGAAGAGAAAAAAACAATGCGAAACAGAGCCCTAAAAGCCCTTTCAAAGAAGAATGCGTACTTAAAAACAGCAATCAAACTATTGTTCCCTTCTCCTTTTCAAAAAACGTGTAAGCGGCAAATAGATAAAATGATACAAGAGACATCAATACTTAATACAAATGGAATTGCTGTCGCATTAGCAGGTATGCGCGAAAGAAAAGAACATGCTAAAACGGTACAAGACCTTACCTGTAAAACCACTTATATAGCCGGAAAATTAGATCCTGTACTAGACAGCCGCCAGGTAAAAATAGAAGCCCAAAACAACAAAGCTCAATACATTGAATTGGAAAATGCTGGACATATGAGTCATTGGGAAAGTAATGAAAAAGCCACAACTACACTCCTAAAAACACTCCGAATCAATACATTGTAAAAATTTAAAAAGTATCAAAAAAAAAGAGAGAAGGAAAAATCTTCTCTCTTTTTAAACATTAACTAAATTAGTACGATAATCCCCCTAATAGAATTAAACATCTAACAATATAAATATGTGCAAATAGTGTGCCATTGTATCTAATTTACTATTTATTTTTATCGTAAGCAGTCCAACCTTGTGCAGCTAATGGAAAAACCTTAGCATCGTGGCTTACTAGGTTGGTCCCCGAGCTTTTGTCAACCATATAACCAATAACAGTCATATTAGGATTGGCTTTAATTTTATCGTAATCCTTTTGAGCAACCGTAAAGAGGAGTTCATAATCTTCTCCACCATTCAAAGCACAAGTAACACCGTTTAACTTAAACTCCTCAGCAATAGTCATAACAGTTGGGTCGCAGGGAATTTTCTCTTCGTAAACTTGCAGTCCTAAATTAGAGGCTTTGGCTAAATGTAACAGTTCAGAAGACAAACCATCCGAAACATCAATCATTGAAGTAGGAACCAAATCCATCTCTTGAAACATTTTCACAATATCCATTCGAGCTTCTGGCTTTAACTGACGTTCCAGTACATATTCTGAACCGTGGAGGTCTGGCTGCATGTTTTTATCTTCCATAAACACCGCTTTCTCTCGCTCCAAAATCTGCAAGCCCAAATAAGCAGCACCTAAATCACCAGAAACTACAATTAAATCTTTTTCCTGTGCGCCAGAACGGTAAGTAATCGCACTTTCTTTTGCAGTACCCATGGCGGTAACACTTATCATTAAACCCGAAGTAGAGCTGGTGGTGTCGCCGCCAATTAAATCTACCTTGTAATGCGCACAAGCCAGCTTAACGCCTTCGTATAGTTCTTCTACAGCCTCAAGAGGAAATCTGTTTGAAAGTGCCAAAGAAACCGTTATTTGAGTCGGAATGGCATTCATGGCACAAATATCCGATAGATTTACCACAACGGCTTTGTAACCCAAGTGTTTTAATGGCGCATAGGCCAAATCAAAATGCACCCCTTCTACCAATAAATCAGTAGAAACCAATTGGCACACATCGCCAAATTTTAACACCGCAGCATCATCTCCTATCCCTTTGTGAGTAGTAGTGTTGTAGTGTTTAACATCTTTGGTAATCAAATCGATTAAACCAAATTCACCCAATTTTGAGATGGGTGTAAACTCTTGCGTTTCGTCTTCGAATATACTCATACTGCAAAACTACATTTTTATCCTAAATGGGGCCCTACAAAAACAGCCGTATGTAACTATTTTTGTTTGCCCTAATACTTAAAAAAGAACGCATTTTATAGCAAAGAACAAGCGAGGAAACAACGAAGTAAAAAAATTAAAAATTGGTTATTTTAACTAAAAAATTGGAACCAGCATAATAAAGCCTCGTTCTGAGGGAAATACATTCGTGTGGAAAAGAAAGAATAACAGCTAATAATGTAAATTAACTATCTGTAAATCAATTAATTAATAAATAGTGATGAAAGGAAGGTGTGAAACCTAAGTAGGCATGATAAATGCATGAATAATTCGTATATTTGCAAAAGGAATTACCTTATTTAAAATTAGTAAAAACAGCACTTATAATATGGTTAGCGTAACGAATACAGCAAAAAAGAAAATCTTCACTTTACTAGATGAAGAAGGACTTGGTGCAGATGCCTACGTTACAGTTGGTGTATCTAGTGGAGGTTGCTCAGGTTTATCTTACAAACTGGACTTTACAAAGGACAAAACAGAAGACGCTAAATTGATTGAAGACAACGGTGTTCGCATTTTAGTCGACAAAAAAAGCCTGCTCTATTTGGCCGGAACTGTTTTAGACTTCTCTGGAGGTTTAAATGGTAAAGGATTTACGTTTAGCAATCCAAACGCAACGCGAACTTGCGGATGTGGCGAGAGTTTTTCAGTGTAATACTGAACTGCAAAATTAGAAAGACTAAGGGCTTTAAAAACCCAAAACTTTCTATTAAATTTTAAATTTAACGATCATCAATTTGACAGAAGAAGACAAATTATTAGAAGAAGTAACCACAGCCGATTATAAATACGGCTTTGTTACAGATATTGATTCAGACACCATTAAAAATGGGCTGAATGAAGACGTGATTCGTTTGATTTCGATGAAGAAGAACGAACCAAAGTGGTTGCTTGATTGGAGGCTAGAAGGCTACAGTAAATTCCTTAAAATGACTGAACCCGAGTGGGGAAATGTGCATTACAAAAAGCCAGATCTTCAAGCCATCTCTTATTACTCAGCTCCAAAGCCTAAAAAAACGCTCGAAAGTTTAGACGAGGTAGATCCTGAGTTGTTAAAAACGTTTGAGAAATTAGGCATTTCTTTAGACGAACAAAAAAAACTAACCGGTGTTGCCGTAGATATTGTTGTAGATTCTGTTTCTGTAGCCACATCATTCAAAGATAAATTAGGCGAGTTGGGCATTATTTTCTGCTCCATTAGCGAGGCCATACAAGAACATCCAGACCTGGTAAGAAAATACCTAGGAACGGTAGTACCTCAAACCGACAACTTTTACGCGGCCTTAAACTCCGCAGTATTTACAGACGGTTCGTTTTGTTACATCCCAAAAGGCACACGTTGCCCAATGGAACTCTCTACCTACTTCCGTATAAACCAAGCCGGAACTGGGCAGTTTGAACGCACACTTTTAATTGCAGACCAAGGCTCTTACGTTTCGTACCTCGAAGGATGCACAGCACCTTCTAGAGACGAAAACCAATTGCATGCTGCCGTAGTAGAGCTAATTGCACTAGACGATGCAGAAATAAAATACTCTACAGTACAAAACTGGTACCCTGGAGACAAAGAAGGAAAAGGCGGCGTTTTCAATTTTGTAACCAAAAGAGGGATTTGCCACAAAAGCGCAAAAATTTCTTGGACACAAGTGGAAACAGGCTCTGCGGTAACTTGGAAATACCCATCGTGTATTTTAAAAGGAGACCACTCCGTAGGAGAATTCTTCTCGGTGGCGGTAACCAACAACTACCAGCAAGCCGATACCGGAACAAAAATGATACACGTGGGTAAAAACACGAAAAGTACCATCATATCCAAAGGTATATCTGCCGGAAACAGTAACGGAAGTTACCGTGGCCTGGTAAAAATAATGAAAGGAGCAGACAATGCCCGCAACTTTTCCCAATGCGATTCGTTACTGATGGGAGATACTTGTGGCTCGCACACCTTCCCTTACATTGAAGTTAAAAACAAATCGGCGCGAATAGAGCACGAAGCCACTACCTCTAAAATTGGAGAAGACCAATTGTTTTACTGCAACCAAAGAGGAATTGGAACAGATGAGGCGATCGGACTCATTGTAAACGGATACTGTAAAGATGTACTCAACCAGCTTCCTATGGAATTTGCTGTGGAAGCTCAAAAATTACTAGCCATTTCTTTAGAAGGAAGTGTCGGTTAAATACCCAAAGACAAAAAATATGCTTAAGATACAAGACCTAAAGGTTGAGATTGAAGGAAAGGAAATTATCAAAGGACTCAACTTAGAGATCAACAAAGGCGAAGTTCACGCCATAATGGGCCCAAATGGAGCTGGTAAAAGTACCCTCTCTGCCGTTATTGCCGGAAGAGAAGAATACGAAGTTACTGGAGGTACCATTGAGTTTGACGGGAAAGACATTATGGATTTAGCTCCAGAGGAAAGAGCACACGCAGGTGTTTTCTTATCCTTCCAATACCCCGTTGAAATTCCGGGTGTTTCGGTAACCAATTTCATCAAAACTGCCCTTAACGAGAGTCGCAAAGCAAGAGGTTTAGACCCAATGCCAGCCAAAGACTTGTTAAAACTCATGAGAGCGAAACAACAGTTGCTAGAAATGGACAAGCAATTCATGTCGCGTTCTATAAACGAAGGTTTTTCTGGGGGAGAAAAGAAACGAAACGAAATATTTCAGATGGCCATGTTGGATCCTAAACTTGCCATTTTAGATGAAACCGATTCTGGATTGGATATTGATGCCTTGCGAATTGTTGCCAACGGGGTAAACAAACTTAAAAACCAAGACAATGCCGTAATGGTAATTACCCATTACCAACGTTTGTTAGATCATATCATTCCCGATTTTGTTCACGTATTATACGATGGTAAAATTGTAAAATCTGGTGATAAAACCTTAGCCTTAGAGCTAGAAAAAAGAGGTTACGACTGGATTAAACAAGAAATTGAAGCCTAAAAAAGCAAGCATTGAAACTACAAGATAAATTAATACACTCGTTTGAGAAGTTTGCGCAAAACAAACAGGAATCCGAAACGGAGCACCTGAGCAAACTGCGTGCAAAAGCCATGGCTACTTTTACAGCACAAGGCTTTCCCACCACCAAAGACGAAGAATGGAAATACACCTCGCTTAACAAAAACAACAAGCGTGACTACGCGCTAGAGTCTGACTTTAGTTTAGATTTGACTCCTGAGGATGTTGAAGGTTTTTTGTGTACCGGATTGGACTCCTACAAACTGATTTTTGTAGACGGGGTATTTAATCCGTCGCTTTCCAGTACCGCACTTCAAGATACCTTTAGTGTTACCTCACTTAAGGAAGCCTTCCAAGGAAACACGGAGGTATTTAACCAACACTACGGAAGTTTAGCCGATGCCAAACTCAGTATGGTTGCTTTAAATACAGCTTTTGCAGAAGAGGGTGCTTTTGTGCATGTTAAAGCAGGCGCTGTGGTAGATAAGTTGGTGCAAATATTATACATCAACAGCGACAGCACTAAGGCTGTTATGAGCCAAGTACGTAATTTGTTTGTGGTAGAAGACCGCGCAGAAGTTCAAATTTTAGAACGACACCAGTCTTTAAGCGACGATTACGTGTTTACCAATGTAGTAACAGAGAGCTCCGTAGGAAACGAAGCCAACTTTAAGCATTTTAAAATCCAAAACGACTTGGATACCACTACCCTAGTAGACGGCACCTTTGTAAAACAAGGCGCTAAAAGCTCTGCCCTAGTAGATACGTATTCGTTTAGCGGAGAACTGACCCGAAATAATTTGCACTTTGAATTTGCCGGAGAACACGCAGAAGCTCACATGGATGCCATTACCTTATTGAAAGGTGCTACACTGGTAGACCACCATACTTTTGTGGACCACGCCGTTCCAAATTGCCAATCGAACCAATTGTACAAAGGCATATACGACGAGAAATCTAAAGGAGTGTTTAACGGAAAGGTAATGGTGCGTAAAGACGCTCAAAAAACAAACGCCTTTCAGCAAAACAACAACCTTTTACTTACCGATTTTGCCAGCATAGACACCAAACCTCAATTGGAAATTTTTGCAGATGATGTGGCTTGTTCGCACGGTTGTACCATTGGACAACTAGACGATGAAGCCCTATTTTACATGCAAAGTAGAGGTATTCCGATGAAAGAGGCCAAAGCCTTTTTGATGTTTGCCTTTGCAGGAGGTACCCTAAAAAACATAACCATTCCACAACTGAAAGAGCAACTTATTAATTTGGTTGCCTACGAGTTAAAAGTAGACTTAGAACTTAACGAAGCAACGCATTAATGGCTCTAAACCTTGAGAAAATACGCGCACAATTTCCGGTACTTCACCAAGAAGTAAACGGCCGTCCATTGGTTTATTTTGACAATGCGGCTACCAGCCAAAAACCAAAAATGGTGATGGACGCAATTGCCCAATATTACAACAAGGAAAACAGCAATATACACCGTGGCGTTCACTACTTAAGCCAACTAGCTACAGATAAGTACGAAAAAGCACGAGAAGCCATCAGACGCTTGCTGAATGCAAAAGCTGTTGAAGAAATTATATTTACTCGAGGAACCACCGAAGCGATAAACTTGGTGGCCAATTGCCTGACGCGCTCCTTGTTTAAACCGGGCGATGAAATTATTATTTCGGCAATAGAGCACCACTCTAACATTGTGCCCTGGCAAATGGCCTGCGAACAAAGTGGGGCTGTTTTAAAAGTAATTCCGGTATTGGATTCGGGAGAACTGGATATGGAGGCCTACAAAGCATTGCTCAACGAAAAAACAAAGTTTGTAACGGTAAACAGCATTTCCAATGCGCTGGGAACGGTAAACCCCATAGAAGAAATAATTGCCTTGGCACATGCCAAAGGTGCTTTGGTGTTGATAGACGGCGCACAATCTGTGCCGCATGCAAAAGTAGATGTACAAGCCTTAGATGCAGATTTTTACTGCTTTTCTGCACACAAAATGTACGGACCAACAGGCGTAGGTGTGTTGCACGGTAAAAAAGAAATTTTAGAGAAAATGCCGCCCTACCACGGAGGTGGCGAAATGATAAAAGAGGTGACCTTTGAAGGAACTACCTACAACGATTTGCCTTTTAAATTTGAAGGCGGAACACCTAACATAGCCGGTGGTATTGGCGTAGAAGCTGCCGTGCGGTTTATGGAAGAAGTGGGCGTAGAAAATATTGCAAACTACGAAGCAGAGCTCTTGGCCTATGCCCTAGAGAAATTAAAAGAAATTGAAGGCGTTCAATTTATTGGCGAAGCTAAAAATAGAGCCGGACTCGTTTCTTTTAACCTAAAAGGCATACATCCATACGATGCCGGAACGGTGTTGGATAAACTCGGCATTGCCATTCGTACCGGACACCATTGTGCACAACCCGTTATGGATCGTTTTGATGTACCGGGCACCATGCGCGCTTCCTTTGCGGTGTACAATACCAAAGAAGAAATAGATGTTTTTATAGCAGGTATTCACAGAGTGAAACAAATGTTTGGCTAGATGACAATTAAAGAAATACAAGACGAAATAATCGAAGAATTTGACATGTTCGACGATTGGATGCAGAAGTACGATTACTTAATTGAACTCAGTAAAGATTTACCGCTGCTCGATGAAAAACATAAATTGGATGAAAACATCATCAAAGGATGCCAATCTAAAGTATGGTTGCAAGCAAGTAAAGAAGGAGACACCGTGCGTTATACTGCAGACAGCGACGCCATAATAACCAAAGGAATTGTGGCCTTATTGGTGCGCGTATACGACCAGCAAAAGAGCAAAGACATACTCGAAAACGAGCTGCACTTTATTGATGCCATCGGTCTTAAAGAACACTTATCCATGACGCGGTCCAATGGATTGGTGTCTATGATTAAACAAATGAAGTTTTACGCCTTGGCTTTTCAGGCAAACTAAATAGATATGATGAACGAAGAACAAATGCAAGCCTTGGGCGAAAAAGTGGTGGATGTATTGCACAGCATATACGACCCAGAAATTCCGGTAGATATTTACGAACTCGGTTTAATTTACGACGTACGCGTGAGCGAAGATGCAGACATTGAAATTGACATGACCTTAACCTCGCCTTCTTGCCCTGTTGCAGAATCGATGCCAGAGGAAGTACGCGAAAAAGTAAGCGCACTAGACGAGGCCAAAGAGGTGAAAGTAATTATGGTTTTTGAACCTACCTGGACCAAAGACATGATGAGTGAAGAGGCCAAACTCGAACTCGGCTTTCTGTAAGCTGCGGCATTAATCAAACCAGTACCACTGCCATGGATCAAATCGTTAATAAAGTAGAACAATCCGGTTTAATTACTTTTAATTTAGAAGACTATTACAACCACGACAAGCGGGTTTTTATAGACCTGAAAGAGCACCTCTACGAAGGACTTATTCTTAAAGAACGCGATTTTAGAGCCTTTGTAAAATCCAACAACTGGGCGCAGTACCAAGATTGCAATATTGCCATAGACATTACCACCGATGCCATTGTGCCTGCCTGGGCTTTTATGCTCATTGCAAGTGCCGTAGCTCCTTTTGCCAAAAACGTGGTTAAGGGCTCTTTAAAAGACCTAAACAAACACCTTTTTAGCCTAGCACTCCAAAACATAGACCTTAGCGAACTGCAAGACAAGTTTGTAATTGTAAAAGGCTGCTCCAACCTTCCGGTGCCAGAATCTACTTACGTGGAACTTTGCAATTTACTGCAACCCCTAGTAAAAACACTTAGCTACGGAGAGGCCTGCTCCAAAGTACCCCTGTACAAAAAACGTTAAACAACACTAAAAAGGAAACCAATACCCTTTTTTTCATGAGCTTGAGGGTTTGTAACTCGTTTGCTCAACTACCCCTCAAACACCTTTCTTATTTTGCTGAAGGCGATGCAGTAGAATTTACTATCTGTTTTCTAATCGATTTATAGCAGCATCTTATAGAGTTTCTAGATCTACAGGCTCATACGCTTTGCCTTTTATGCTCCATCTTAATGTAATCCCTACAGAATGGACATCAGAATAATAGTTGGAACGGTATAAAAAATCAGAGGTTGAAATCTCATCCGAGCTGTAACTTGTTTTAAAAACATCTTTAATGAAAAAAATAAGCTTAAAATCATTCATTTTTTTTGAAACATAGATGTCTAATTTCTGGGTTGCGAAGTATGTCATAAGACCATCATTAAAAGTAGGGTCAAGTGCATAATTCAAACTTAGATCGAGCTGTTTGGCTAGATTTATGTTTTGATAAGATTGAAAATTAAATGCAGTCGTACTTCTTTTTAGAGCCTCATAACCTGCATCTTCTATTTTAAAATAGGCCATACTTATAGCATTTCTTGTACGCCATCTACCGTCAAAAAAAGCATGGCTATAATCTAAACCAAAGCCCGTATAATAGACCTGATCAAAATTCTTATAAGTCTCCATTATTAAAGTATCGTCCAACTCATTAATAGAAGAAATAAAATCGTTAAACACCCCAATCTGAGCGTACAAAGACCATGAATCTTTATACCATTCATGGGATAAGGAATAATGCTTTTCAGGAACGATATCCAAATCGCCTTTAAATAAAACCACATCTGATTCAATAGTTTTAAAAGGATTTAAATAACTGTAATTGGGTCTTGTAATTTGTTTACGAAATGACAAATTCTTATACCATTCTTTATTTGACATCCAATTGTAATTTACATTAAACAACGTATTGGTGTATTTACTTTTATTTGAAAGCACCTCATTTAAAGAAGAATTACCAAAGGTGTAATTAACAAAAGTAGATTCTGATCGAATTCCCAAATCTAGCGATCTTGTATCTGTAAAATAAATGGCTTTATTTACATATAAAGAAACCAATTGTTCATCATATTCAAAAGGAGAACTGATGGTTTGATTGTTAATGCTACTTATATTGTCATTTCTTACTTTATTTGAATTGTACTTTAAACCCATAGATAATTCACCTAGTTCCGATGAAGACGCGTAATCTAAAAACCCAATAAACAAGGGAATCCTAGAATTCACCTCTTGATGCTCTTCATTTAAGTCATTTACGGAGGCCTTATTGTAGGTCTGTGCGTTTTTTAACACTTCATAAAAACCAAGTTTTAAAAAAGTTGAATCGTTAAACGAATGTTTCCATTCCTGTGTAAATTGTGTGGTTTTGGTGTCAGAATCTATATCAATTATTCTTCTAAAATCGGCCCCTATACTTTCTCCATTTATTATTTGATCAGCACTACTAAAAATATGATTAAAATGAATGCGGGCTTTTTTACTGAGATCATAAGCCAAATTAAAAGACAGATGATGACTCTTAAGAGCATCATTCTCAGTATAATCTAATAAAGATTCTTGATCTCTTATTCGTTGTCGAATTTCGGAGGTATTTATTGTCGGTGAGTACTTAAAACTATAGTTCGTATAAATTTTAAGTTTTTTACGACCCAGAGAAAAGTTTATATTTTCATTAGAATAATAGTTACTTCTATAGCCATTAGATGTTTTTAGGGCCATACGATAATTATTGATTTGATTTTTTAAGATGATATTAACCACGGCATCAACTTCAGAACCGTAAGAGGCATTTGGATTGGAATTGATTTCAATATTTTTTACAGCATTTGGACCTAAAGATTCCAAATAATCTTGCAATTCTTCTCCGGTCATCTGTAGTTGCATGTCATTTATTTCGAGTATGGCACTTTTGTTATTTACCTTAAGTCCTTTATCGTTTGCCTGCAACATGGGCACTTGCTTTAGACCATCCCAAACATTAGCTGAATTGTTAAATGTTGTATTTTCTACATGCGCAACGAAAACCCCCTTTTTTTTCTCTAAACGAATGATGCCTTTAGAAGTTAGAACAATTTCATCCAAAGAATGGCTTGCTGTTAAAACTACATCGCCCAACTCAACTGATGAATGAATGGTCCTGTTATATTCTTCAAAACCCACAGAGCTTATTCTTAAAAGAAAATTTCCGGATTGAGGATAATCTAGTGAAAAATAGCCTAACGTATCACTGGTTGTTCCCGTAAGCACATTTTGATTGACCGAATCTAACAATACAACATTTGCCCATGGAATGGAATTTTGAGACGCATCAAAAAAGCCTTCCGCTTACTTGAGTTTGAGCCACAACAAAGCATGTATTAAAAAATAAAAGAATGATTATTTTTTTAATGTGTTGCTTCATTTTTTACAAAATAAAAGTTAGTAATATTCCAAATGATCATTAATGTTGAGAAAAAATATAAATTCAAAACCAATGCAATACCTAAATGCATTGATATTATTAAAAATAGCCAAAACTGTCGGGATATAGACATCCATATAAAAACAGGATAAAACATTTCAATAATTATTGTTAACCAACCTAATGTTACTAAAATGATCGGATAATCTGTCAGGAATGAAAAGTCAAAATTAAAATCCTGATTTGCAGAAGGAAGATTAATTGCTTTCCAAATACTCTCTCCATTTCTCCAATTAAATCCTAGAACTTTATCAAAACCCGAAAAAAAATAAACTAAGGTTAAATGAAGTTGAAACAATCTTCGATAAGGAGTAATGTTTATTCTTTTAATCTGATTATTAAAAAAAGCATGTACAGATAATTTGTAATGAGATGGAATTAGAAGTAAATAAAATAGGGACATACTCGTGAAGTAGTCGACACCATAAGCATAAAATATACTTCCTTTAACTAAAGATATTTGAAAAAATAAAAGAACAAATACAACAGTCCTTGGATAAAAACCTACAATTACAAAAACACTGAGAAGTATGTATATAATTTTAAAAAGTAAAAGTACAGTAGCTTCGCTAATACCATAATCACTAAAATAACTTATTATTTTTGGGAGTGTTATTACAAAATTCGGAACATAGACATCCAAAATATCACTTGGAATAACCCCTTGTGTTGAAAATAAAGCAGTAAAATCAGGCAATATTGAAATAAAATGCAGTAAAATGAAAATGCCAAAAGAAATTCTAAAAAATATGATCCAATCGTAATTTTTAGAATCTTTAAATAAAAAATTATAGCCGCTAAATTTCATAAAGAAGATTTTTTTATGAGATATAATTTTTCTCTATCTCCAGCTTTAAAATTAAAGATATCAGGGTAATCATATAGAAAAATACTACATTCTACTTTACCTTTTTCGGCATAGGTATTCTTTACATACTGCGTAATTTCATCAATTGTGATGTCTAAGTATTTGTTATACTTTTCATCATAGTTTTTATGTTCTTTATCATTTAATTTTTCCAGATACATGGTTCCAATGGTCCCAAATCTAACTTCTGATTCTTTTGAGTTAAAAGGAACCCCCTGCTGTATTTGAATCAATTTGTTTTCGTGGTCATAAATTTTAAACACAAAGACAAAATCACTCGCTACATTGGGCGCAAAAAACCCATAGCCTGAATTAAACCCGGTGTAAACCGAAAAAAACCGAAATAAGTTTGTTCTTGAAATATCATTAGTAATTTTCGACAAGCTGCATTCTTTATACTCGATATTGTCATAATAAAAACCATAATACCCTTCAAAAGTAGATCCGATAGCAGATACCAATACAGTAAAAACAATAAAAGTTAACACAAATAATTGTAGAGCTTCCCTAAATTTTAGTTTGAAACTATTCTTAATTAACTTTTTCATTTTTAAAATAAAATATGCATCTCATCTATCAACTAGACGAGATACATATTAAAAGTATAGAAGTTAATACTTACTAAGTATTGCTTCTAACTTCATAGATCGAGATCCACGTTTTTTATCTTTACTTGTAAAAACAGTTTCATTAACCCAATCATTTTTCACAGATTTTTTAACAAGAGTTGTTTCTTTTCGACCAATCACAGTAATTTGCTGTAAAGTTTCTAAATCATCTAAAGTTAACAGTTCTGCATTTTTTAGATAATTACCGTTTTCAGTTTTAACGATTTCTAAGGAACTTGTGTTTGTGGTAAATGACATTGACATCAGAGCAATCAAAGCCATAACAGGAATTATTATCCTTTTCATAACTATATAATTTAATTTGTTTGCCTACTCTATTAAGTTCTTTAAACAGCTTGTTTTCGGCTTACCAAGCTGCACAAAGATTTGCTTTCAACGTATACGCGCGTCTGGCGTTAAAAGCTAATTCGTTTATTCGTTTCCCTAAAGTTTTAAATGGGGGGAGTGTAAAACTCCAAAGCAATGGTTTACTCTATTTTATTAAAAGGGTATTCTTTAAATTGTATATATATTCAATTCAAATTTAGTAATTTCTTTTAAAGTAACGCCAATATATGTATAAAAGTATATGTGTTTTGTTGTGGTTTAACTATTTTTAACGCCTAAAGGCATTTAAACTTGGTTTTTGGGTCAATCACGGTCATCGGAAAAACCAATATAAATGGAAGTACTAGTGCGTTAAGAAGGTTCTATTATTTCATTAAAAGTGGACTTCCTTTGCATTTTAGAGCCTATACCATATCTAAAATACCACAACCAAGTGATTTTCCTCCAGACACTCTTTCTATTTTTATTTGAGCTTAACGTTTTCATAAGTTAGGTAATGCCTTCCGAATACTAATTTTTCTATTTTGATAATTTATTCTTATCATAAAAATACAAACCAATAAATATAGACATGGATATAGCAATACAAAAAAATGATTCTGATGACATTTTATCCATGAGAAATAATACAGTTGCACCCAACTCAATAAAAATGTAACAATACAATAAAATTAGTTTAAACTTTTTCATTTTAATTTCGGCAACTCGTAACTAAACCTCCTATACCTATACTTTCACCAATAAGAAAGATGGCTTATGAAGCGCCTCTAGTTACAAATGCTGCTCCAGCTGTAGCGGTTATCATTCCAACAATAGCAAAACCACAACCCCAACTTAGACGACCTCCAGACACTCTTTCTATTTTTATTTAAACATTAATGTTTTCATAACTATATAATTTAATTTGTTTCCCTAAAGTTTTAAATGGGGGGAGTGTAAAACTCAAACTTATTTGGCTGACTCCTCATTGTAAAGGGGATCAAAAACGGTAAAACCAAAGTTTATTTTTCCTTTTGTAGAGTATTCGTAATATTTAAACTCTTTGTTATACGTAATCGGAACGTCTATTGATATGAGTTCATCTATTAAACAATAAAAAGAACTTTTAGACATTCGCAATTTTTTAGCAAATTGTATGGGCGTTCCAGAAATTTTATGCCGTACCAAGTAATCAAAATGCTCTATTCTATGTTTAAATTTCTCTATATTCATAAATAAAATGGTGTGTTATTTAATGGTTTTAAATTATAATTGTGCTGCTTACCAGGCACTTTTAAAATTATTTCTTTTGGCGTAATCAATCGTATCTGTAATATATTCTTCGAGGTTGTACTCGGGTAAGGGTAAAATACTTTGTAAGAGAGTCGTATCAAACTCAAAGGGAGTAGCCATTAAATATTTAGTAAGGTGCAAGCCAATAGTGTTGTAATAAAGCTCTTCGAGCTTGTTTTTAGCTTGCAATACATAGGATTGATTTGTTACGTTTAGAATACAGTATTTGTTAAATCCTACGGCCTCAAAAATGCGTTTTAAACCAGGCAATACATCAATACTTTTGGCTTGAACAATATTAAGCTGCGCAATGTCTTTTGTATATACCTTGGCTATTACTTGCGCTACATAATCTACCGGCACAACATTTAATGCAGATTTAGGGTTGGCAAACAATCGCATAGAATTCTGTTGGACGAGTGGATTTTTATAAAAAAAACGGCCTATTAAGTAATATACCATGTAATTTGAGATGAAGTATTGAGAGGTTTTGTAAATATTACCGCCCAATATACTGGGTCTTAAAATTTGAATTTTCACCCCAGAGGTTTTCTCATGGCTAAGTAAAAAACGCTCTGTGGCGTGTTTTGAGGCCTCGTAATGGTTTCTGTAACTTGGTTTTTTATTGTGGTAATTGTTGTCAAGAACACCGCCTCTTTCGCCAATACTAAAAGCCGTACTTATGTAAGTAAACTTTTTTAGGTAGGGTGTAAAAGTTTTAAAAAGCCGCTTGGTGTGTTCTAAATTCTCCTCAAATAACAGCGCTCTTTGTGCTATAGCTGTGCTAAGATTAACACAGCCTGCAGAGTGGATAAAGTAGTTGTTTTCTGTTGGGTTTAAATAGGATTTTGGAAGTGCAAAAGTACAGCTATCAAAAACCTGGATTTTGGATAAAATAGCTGGCAAATTATTTTGAATGAACGCTGGGGCTTTTGGGTGGTTTAAAATGCGCATTAAGCGTTCTTTTGATTTGAAGTTTTCTTTGTTTCGAATGAGTAAAAAGAAGCGCTTACAAGAGGGTTGCTTGAGTAACTCATATAAAACTTGAGACCCTAAGGTACCTGTAACCCCTGTAAGAATAATATTCATATATCTATATTTTTACATAAATATAGGTACTTTTTTTTTATCTGCTCAAAAAAAGAAAAAATTATCTGTGGATAGCGTATAAAATGGGTTTGCTCGGTGCGGCATCATTTTCGAAAGCAGCAAAACTTAAATGCAACAAATAGACACCGTCTAACACCGTGTTGGGCACAAAAACAAGCTCAGTTATGCAAGCATTGCTTCTGGGGTTTTCTGGGTAGTTCCAAAAGGCTTTGTGCGCCAGTAAAGCACCTCCATCCTCTTCTTTGTCTACTGAGGGAGTATCTATAAGCAATTGTTCTACACCTTGTTCGCTTAACCAACTTGCCGCTTGGTGATGCAGATAGGTGGGATTGGTATTGGAGTAGTTTTTAACTAATTTTTCAATACCATTAGGCGTGGTGCGTATAATTAATGCCTTAGGAATATGGGAGCCTAATTGTTCTTTTAGATGCGCAAGTAAAACTACTTGATCGCCATTTTCTAGTACTTTAGGACTAATGGTAATGAGTTTGGCTACAAATGCAAACTGCTTTAAAGATTGGTTTATACTAACGGCTTGTTTACTAATGTGTCCGTAACATTCGGTATGGGTACCGTGCCCGTGCGGGTTAAATAAAATGTCATTAAAGTTTACAGAACCGCCTTCTGAAACAGCGCCTACCCAATCGCCCATTCTAACAGGCTCAATTTCTAAAGGGTCTACGTACCAAGCACGAACACTCGCTTGGGAGGCAAACATAGGTATAGAAATATCTATGGGATTGCTGAGGTCTGCTTGCCAAACCTCATTTTCGTGCTGTAGGGTAATATTCATACAGGCAAGATATAAAAATACAAGTTACGAAAGCGTTTGCCGTCTTTAAATATCTAAAGGCTTGTCCAGTTAGTTGATCTTTTTCTCTACAGTTCCGTCGTTAAACAAATACAATAAAGTTGTACCGCGAGGGCATGTTTCTGGATCCACTTTTTGCCCGAGCATATTTATAACTCTAGCTAGCGTTCTAATATCATTTGGATGGTCTTCTACCGGTAAATCTAATGCCCATTGCGGAATGGTTGGCGATAATTCTACACGCAAATCTTCAACATCAACAAAAGAAAAATCGTCTACTTCTGCCGACATGTAAATTTGGTAACCTTGTCCAGGTACTAAATCTCCAATACCGTTAAAGCCAATTTCGGGCCAATAGATATAACCTCTATTGTTTTTGGCGATGATAATTTCATCAGAAATGGCATCGAAACAAGCAGCGGTATTCTGCCTATAGTTAAGATTGTATCCGATAATATTCCAACCTTGATACAAATCGATAGGGATGGGCTTTAAAAACAAAATTAAGTTCCAATAGGTTAATGCGTCCTACTTTTTAGCAAGAACGGTATCGATAGAAGCTAGCTCGATGTTTTTATCTTAAATAGTCTCGCACGAACACTAACAACAATTGAATCATTTAAAAAAAATGGATTCGTTTCGAATATGACGATAAAAAATAATGAATAAAAACTTTTGAAGTGGGGTAAATATTTTAAAAGAGAATATGTTAAGGGTATAGATAAACGTTATTTACTAGGGTTAATCAATGTTATTTCTTGTACTACTTTTTAGACTTAGTTTTCTTAATTGGTGTCGTTTTAATTAAAGTATTTTTAGCAAACATAAAATCTAGGAATGCACTTTTATACATGGCTCCTAAAGGAATGTTTTTGCTCCCTACCAAAATGGTGTCATTGGTGAAGCTCTCAACAAAATCTATATTCACAGCATAGGAACGATGGCATTGAAAAAGATTTCCACTTAAAACAGCAACTACGTCCTTAAAAGATGTAGCTGTGTTTAGTTTTTCTTTACAAAACACAATCGTTCTTCCTTTACTCGCTTGTATATACTTAAGGTCATCTAAATTTATTCGATTAAATTTATTCCTACCTGTTTTAATTATAATTACCTTATTCACAAAATGAGGGTTAGTTTAAACTTATAGCGAACAAACATATTATATAAGCTTCATCAATTTGTTTATATGCTATAAAAAATGGAGTTTGGGCAATGAAACTCTAATATCTTAGACTTTTTAAAAATTGACCCAACTCGTATTTTATAACAATGCTATCCTTAATGTAGACGAAAATCAAAAGGTTAACGTTTTACAAAAAAAATACTTAAAAAGAGTCTTAAAGGGAAACCCATTCAAAAAAGTATAGAACAAAAAAAAGCCTCTTGAAATACAAGAGGCTTTTATTATTTTTTTAAATGACTTTATTTTTCAGCTTTCAAAGAGGCCGATAAAAATTCTCGATTCATTAAGGCAATATTATCCAAAGAGATGCCTTTCGGACACTGCACTTCGCAGTCTCCAGTATTCGTGCAATTTCCAAAGCCAAGTTCATCCATTTTCTCAACCATATTTAAAGCACGTTGCTGCGCTTCTACTTTACCTTGAGGTAAGTGAGCTAGGTGAGAAATTTTAGCCGATGTAAATAACATGGCCGAAGAGTTTTTACAGGTGGCTACACATGCACCACAACCAATACAAGTAGCGGCGTCAAATGCTTTGTCTGCATCAACTTTAGGAATAGGTATAGCGTTTGCATCTTGCGTATTCCCAGAGGTATTAACAGAAACATACCCTCCTACCTGAATAATCGCATCAAAAGCACTTCGATCAACAACCAAATCTTTTACAACCGGAAAGGCTGCAGCTCTCCATGGCTCAATATAAATTGTATCGCCGTCTTTAAAAGAACGCATGTGTAACTGACATGTGGTAATTAAATTTTCAGGGCCATGAGGCTCTCCATTAATGTACATAGAACACGAACCACAGATCCCTTCACGACAATCGTGATCAAAAGCAACTGGCTCGTCTCCCTTAAGAATGAGTTTGTCATTCAGTACATCCATCATTTCTAAGAATGACATATCAGGAGAAATAGCAGACATTTTGTATTCAACAATACGTCCTTTGTCTTGCGCGCCTTTTTGACGCCAAACTTTAAGTGTAAGATTCATACCAGCCATTATTTGTAGCTTCTTTGTTTCAACTCAATATTTTCAAACTTCAAATGTTCCTTTACAAGCTCAGGAGTTTGGTTTTCACCTTTGTACTTCCAAGCAGAAACGTAAGAGTAATCCTTATCATTTCGCAATGCTTCTCCTTCTGGAGTTTGGTGTTCTTCACGAAAATGACCCCCACAAGATTCTTCTCTACTTAAGGCATCGTGACACATCAACTCACCTAGTTCAATAAAATCGGCAACACGACCTGCTTTTTCCAACTCTTGATTCAAGCTGTTTTGAACACCCGGAACTTTTACTTCTTTCCAAAATTCTTCACGAATCGCTTTAATTTCAGCAAGAGCTTCTTCCAGTCCTTCTTTACTTCGAGACATCCCGCATTTTTCCCACATCACTTTACCCAATCTCTTGTGGAAGTGGTCTACTGTTTTAGAACCTTTGTTATTCATAAAGAAATCCAAACGCTCTTTTACATTCTTTTCAGATTGCTCAAAGGCAGAATGGTCTGTAGAAATTTCACCCGTGGTAATGTCGTCCGCTAAATAGTTAGAGATTGTATAAGGTAGTACAAAATAACCATCGGCAAGTCCTTGCATTAAAGCGGAAGCTCCCAAACGGTTTGCACCATGATCGGAGAAATTTGCTTCTCCAGCGGCAAACAATCCTGGAACAGCTGTTTGTAAATTGTAATCAACCCATACACCACCCATTGTGTAGTGAATTGCAGGGTATATTTTCATTGGCATTACATACGGGTTCTCTGCGGTAATCTTCTCATACATTTGAAATAGATTTCCATAACGCGCTTCAACAGCATCTTTACCCAGGCGATTAATCGCTGCTGAGAAATCTAAAAATACTGCTTGACCTGTTTTATTAACTCCATAACCAGCATCACATCTTTCTTTTGATGCTCGAGAGGCTACATCGCGAGGAACTAAATTTCCAAAAGCAGGATATCTTCTTTCAAGGTAATAATCTCTATCGTCCTCAGCAATATCTAAGGCTGTTTTAGTTCCATTTGCTATGGCTTGTGCGTCTTCTTTTTTCTTAGGAACCCATATTCGTCCGTCGTTACGAAGGGACTCAGACATAAGGGTTAATTTGGATTGATGATCGCCAGTAACCGGAATGCATGTTGGGTGAATTTGAACGAAACAAGAGTTCGCAAAGTGGGCACCACTTTTGTAGGATTTCCAAGATGCTGTAACATTAGAACCCATGGCGTTGGTAGAAAGGAAATATACATTTCCATAGCCACCAGAAGCAATCACTACTGCGTGAGCGGCATGTCTTTCTACTTCACCAGTAATTAAATTACGAGCAATAATACCACGTGCTTTGCCATCTATTTTTACAACTTCCATCATTTCATGACGGTTGTACATCGTAACAGTACCTTTGTTTATTTGACGACTTAAGGCTTGGTAAGCACCAATTAACAATTGCTGACCGGTTTGACCTTTGGCATAAAAAGTACGTTGCACTTGTACCCCACCAAAAGAACGATTGTCTAGCAGACCTCCATATTCTCTTGCAAAAGGAACTCCTTGCGCAACGCATTGGTCGATAATATTGGTAGATACCTCAGCCAATCGGTAAACGTTAGCTTCACGCGAACGATAATCTCCACCTTTTACAGTGTCGTAAAACAAACGGTACGTACTGTCACCATCGTTTTGGTAATTTTTTGCAGCATTAATTCCTCCTTGAGCTGCAATTGAGTGCGCACGTCGGGGAGAATCTTGGAAACAAAATGATTTTACATTAAAACCCATTTCTCCAAGGGAAGCAGCTGCAGCACCACCAGCTAAACCTGTACCAACAACAATAACATCTATGTTTCTTCTGTTAGAAGGGTTTACGAGCTTGGCATCTGCTTTAAACTTAGTCCACTTATCGGCTAAAGGGCCTTCTGGAATATTATCAAATAGTTCTTGCATATCCTTATAGTTGTGTGATGTAGAAATAAATTGGGAAAGAAATGAATCCTAAAGTCATTGCTACAGCAAATGCAGTACCCAGTTTTTTAATAGTGGGTGTGTATTTTTTATGACGTAAGCCAACAGATTGGAACGCCGATTGAAATCCATGATTTAAGTGTGTTCCTAAAAGAAGCATTGCAGCAACATAAATAGCAGAATACCACAATTCACTAAATGCAGAAACCACCATTGTAAACATATCTTTGATCTCTGCACCAGAACTGTCTAGAGTCATTGCTACATCTCCAAACTTGTAACCGTACCAAAACGATTGTAAATGAAGAATTAAGAAGGCCAAAATAATAGAACCCGTAAGCCCCATATTTCTGGAGTACCAAGAACTTTGTTTCCTGTCCATTGCATACTTAACAGGCTGAGCTGCTTTGTTAGCCTTAGACAACATTACCGCGTCTACAATGTGTGTTAAAAATCCAAGTACCAATATAATTTCCATTACACGGATGATAGGATTGGAAGACATAAAACGAGTGTACTCGTTAAATTGAACAGGATCTGTAAATAAGGCGACATTTCCTAAAAGGTGTATCAAAAGAAAACTGCAAAGGAATAAGCCAGTCAAAGCCATTAAGTACTTCCTTCCCAGTGATGATGAAAACAATCCAGCGCTATTGCTCATGTTGATTTATTTTCTAGGGTTATATAATTCGTTTATATTAAAATGCAAATTTAAGACACAAACAAGCAGTAAACAAACCAAGTAGCAATTAATATCCATTCTTAATAATAGATATGTTGATAAAGCGGTTACTTTTTTGACCTGGTAGTTTGACTATTAATTTTAAAACACGAAATTTGAGGCGATGGATACAACACAGAACTATTGCGCAAGCCTTACGGCATATAAAAGGTACAAAAGTCACGAAGTTAAGATTGGTGCTATTGGTATTGGCGGCGACAACCCCATACGACTGCAATCAATGACCACTACCAACACAATGGATACAGAAGCTACCGTAGCTCAATCTATTCGAATGATTGAAGCGGGATGTGAACTAGTTCGTATAACAGCACCTAGCAAAAGAGAGGCTGAAAATCTTCTCAACATAAAAAACGAATTGCGAAAGCGTGGCTTCAACACTCCGCTGGTTGCCGACATCCACTTTACGCCTGCAGCTGCAGAAATTGCTGCTAGAATTGTAGAAAAAGTTCGTGTAAATCCGGGAAATTATGCCGACAAGAAAAGATTTGAACAACTCGAATACACAGAGGAAAGTTACCAGGCGCAACTCGAAAGAATAGCAAAACGCTTTACACCACTGGTTTTAATATGTAAAGAAGAAGGAACCGCCATGCGAATTGGAACAAATCATGGGTCTCTATCAGATCGTATTTTAAGTCGTTATGGCGACACGCCAATGGGAATGGTAGAATCTGCATTAGAGTTTCTTCGCATCTGCCAGCGTTTGGATTACGATCAGGTTATTATCTCAATGAAAGCGAGTAACCCACAAGTAATGGTTCAGGCATACCGTTTACTCATTTTTAAAATGCAAGAAGAAGGAATGAGTTACCCGCTTCACTTAGGTGTAACGGAGGCTGGAGAAGGAGAAGATGGAAGAATAAAATCGGCAGTTGGAATTGGCACACTTCTAGAGGATGGTATTGGAGACACCGTTAGAGTTTCTTTAACAGAAGAGCCAGAATTTGAAATACCTGTAGCCAAAAACTTAGTAGATCGTTATACTAATAGACTTCCTCACAAGGCGATACAAGAGGTGTCAAAAAACCCGATTAATCCTTTTGAATACCACAAAAGAAAAACCAATAGCGTTTTAAATATTGGCGCCAAAAACGTCCCTATTGTGATGGCTGACTTTTGCTTAAAAAAGAAAATATCGCCTGCCAACTTTTTCGCTTTAGGTTACAATTATTCAGTTCCATTGGACAAATGGTCTATTGCAGACATGGCTTGCGATTACATTTTTACAGGTGACACAACCGTCGATTTTGAAATTCCGGGTACACTAGGGATTATCTACAACTACAAAACATGGTTGAATAACAAAGGCACGCGTTGCTATCCTTTTTTAGATGCAAAAACGTATGCCAGTGACGTGGAATTATCCGACAAACTTAATCTAGTATATGCCTGTATTAATGAGGTAACTACTGGTTTAATTTCAAAACTAAAAGCAGACACTACAGCTGTACTTGTAATAGATACCTACAACAAACACGGAATGGCAGAGCAACGCAAATTGTTTATTGATTTGATGAATGCTGACTGCAAAACACCCGTGATCATCGGAAGAGCCTATAAAGATTTAAAGGAAGAGCCAGTTCAGTTGCAATCTTCTACAGACATGGGCGCCTTATTGTTAGACGGGCTTGGAGATGGCGTTTTTATTGCAGCAGAAAATTGTGGCGGCGATAAAATAATTACTCAAACGGCCTTTGGAATTCTTCAAGCTACCAGAACACGCATCTCCAAAACAGAATACATCTCCTGCCCTAGTTGCGGAAGAACACTATTTGATCTTCAAGAAACAACCGCAAAAATCCGAACAAAAACCAGCCACCTAAAAGGTTTAAAAATTGGTATTATGGGCTGTATTGTTAACGGACCCGGAGAAATGGCAGATGCCGATTATGGCTATGTAGGTACAGGAGAGGGTAAAATAACACTGTACAAAGAACAAGACGTTGTACAAAGAAACATTCCAGCTGATGAAGCTGTAAATGCCCTGGTAGAGCTTATAAAAGAAAATGGTGATTGGATGGAGCCTACAATTTAATGACAGAAAAAAAGCGTTGCAACTGGGTTACAAACGACCCGCTTTACATTGCCTACCACGACAGCGAATGGGGCGAGCCCATTCACCGAGATAAACAACTGTTTGAATGTTTAATTTTAGAAACGTTTCAATCCGGACTTAGTTGGATTACCATTTTACGTAAAAGAGAAAACTTTCGAGAAGCACTTGATTTTTTTGACAGTACAAAAATGGCACAATACAAAGAGAACAAAATTGAAGAACTCCTTTTAAATAGTGGAATTGTTAGGCACAAACAAAAAATTAGAGCAGCCATATCTAATGCACAAGCCTTCATAAAAATTCAAGAAGAATTTGGGAGTTTCAATTCCTTTATTTGGGCGTTTGTCAAGAGAAAACCAATTCAAAACAAGCGAAAACAAATGAGCGAAATTACCGCAACTTCTGATTTGTCGGACAAACTAAGTAAAGAGCTCAAAAAAAGAGGATTTAAATTTGTTGGCTCTAAAGTAATTTATGCCTTTATGCAAGCTACAGGAATGGTAAACGACCATACGATTGACTGTTTTAGGTACGCAGAATTAAAAAACAACGAATCTGATTGATACCCCAATTGAGAGGAACTAGTTCAAGTACAATCTTCTAGATAGATCTTTAAATACAGAACTTAATTTTGTTTACATTAGTCCAACAAAAAAATACCCATGAATAAAATCATCAGTCTAATTACAACAGCACTCCTACTCGTTTCTTGTTCTGCAAAAAAAGACCTACGTGTTGATAAACACAGTTTCTCGGAGCCTCATAATGTTCAAACAACTCATTTAGATTTAGATGTAAAGATTGATTTTGAGAAAGAAGTTATTTCAGGTAAAGCCACTTACACACTAAAAAATATTGCGGGAAGTAGCGAGCTTGTTTTAGATGCCAACGGATTAATCATTGACTCCATTACCAGTCTTGGCGAAAACTGCAGCTATTCATTTGGAGAAAAAGACGCAGTACTGGGGCAAGCACTCCGTATAGAGATTGATGAAAAAGCAACAGAACTAAGCATTTATTACCAATCTGCACCAAATGCTAAAGCATTGCAATGGTTAAACCCTAAACAAACTGCGGGTAAAAAACAGCCCTTTTTATTTACACAATCTCAAGCCATTTTGGCTAGAACTTGGTTGCCTTGCCAAGACTCTCCAGGCGTTCGTTTTAGCTACAATGCAAAGGTAAAAGTACCCATTGACCTGATGGCTGTGATGAGTGCAGAAAATCCTACTAAAAAAAACAGCGATGGCGTTTATTATTTTAAAATGGAACAAGCTATACCGGCTTACTTGATGGCGCTTGGTGTAGGTAATCTAGAATTTCAGAACCTAGGAAAACACACTGGAATATACGCAGAACCAGAAATGATTGCAAAAGCTGCTTACGAGTTTGCTGAGACGGAAAACATGCTTAAAATTGCTGAAAAAATGTACGGTAAATATGCCTGGGATAGGTATGATATGCTGCTCCTCCCTCCTAGTTTTCCCTTTGGCGGAATGGAAAATCCGCGTTTGACATTTGTAACACCAACCATTTTAGCTGGAGATAGATCTTTAACAGCACTGATAGCCCACGAGCTTGCTCACTCATGGTCTGGTAATTTAGTTACCAATAAAACCTGGGACGATTTTTGGCTAAATGAAGGCTTTACGGTTTACTTTGAAAGGCGAATTATGGAGCAGATGGAAGGCAAAGATTATGCAAACATGTTAGCACTCTTAGGGAAACAAGACTTAGAACATACAGTTAGTACTCTTGGCCATACGCATAAAGATACCCACTTAAAATTAAATTTAGTGCAGCGAGATCCAGACGATGGCATGACGGATATTGCATACGAAAAAGGGTTCTTTTTACTTCGGTTAATTGAAGCATCTGTTGGAAGAAAGCAATTTGATTTATTTTTAAATAAATACTTCGCTGAAAATGCTTTTAAAGTGATGGATACTGAAGAATTCATTGCATACTTAAACACCCACCTACTGAACAAAGACCCAGAAGCTAAAAAGAAAATTCGATTAGACGAATGGGTTTACGGAGCTGGAATTCCCGACAACTGTCCTGAAGTAACCTCTACTAAATTTAAAGCGGTAAACAAGGGCCTTCTCTCTTTCAAAAAAGGCTATGCTTTGGAAAATATTAATTCAGAAAATTGGTCTTCACACGAGTGGCTGCATTTTTTAAGAAAGTTACCAAAAGATATTTCTCTAAACAATTTGAAAAAACTAGACCTCGCTTTTAATTTTACAAACAGTGGCAATGCTGAAATTTTAAATGCTTGGTTTCAACTCATTATTCCAACAAATTACAAAGCAGCAGATAGAAGCCTAGAAAATTTCCTAATGACTGTTGGACGACGAAAGTTTTTGCAACCAATTTACGAAGCGCTGCATAAAAAAGATGCGCCAAAGGCTTTGAAAATTTACAAAAAAGCACGAGGAAATTACCATTCTGTAACTACACAAACGCTGGATGCTATGTTACTCTAAAAACAAGCACAATTCTACTACGAATAGTAGTTCATCTGATCAATATAAGCCCAAACTTCTGGAGGCAACATCGCTCTCGCATCTTTCTTTTCTTTAATCGCATTTCTTATAAATGTGGAGGATATTTGAATGATGGGAGCTCCAACTAAATTAACACTCGGATGGTTGTCTAAAGAACCAGGCATTGTTGCCAAACGCGGGTAAACATATAGCTCGTGATTTTCTAGTATGTATTCGTAATTTCTCCACTTGTGCAGCGTACTTAGATTGTCTCCCCCCATAATTAGAGAAAAATGGTTCTCAGGATGTTTTTCGCTCAAACAAGCCAAAGTATTTACCGTATAGGAAGGCTGAGTAAGGCTAAACTCTATGTCCGACACGCGTAAATTGTCATAGTCTTTAGCTGCTCTGTGAACCATTTCTAAACGCGCATAATCATCTAATAAGTTTTTCTTTTTCTTAAATGGGTTGTGAGGACTAACAACAAACCAAACCTCATCAAGATTTGTGTAGTTGGCCATATGGTTTGCAATAATAAGATGCCCTATGTGGATGGGATTAAATGTACCAAAATACAGCCCTATTTTCTTTCTACTAGCCATTTAAAAAATCTGTTACCTTTTGAAATGCTTCCTTTTGAGCAGTTTTCAAATCCTTATTTACAATAACTAAATCAAACTCGTTTGCAAAAGACATTTCCTCTTGAGCTTTATTCAAACGCATCATTAAATTTTCATGATCTTCTGTTTTTCGAGCAATAAGACGCTGTTTTAAAACTTCTAAAGAAGGCGGTTGTATAAAAATTGAAAGAGCTTGATCGCCAAATTGCTTTTTTAAATTTACACCCCCCACAACATCAAGATCAAAAATCACATGACTCCCCTTTGACCAAATGCGATTCACCTCTGAACGAAGTGTTCCGTAGTAACGACCTGGATAAACTTCTTCCCATTCCAAAAAAGCCTCCGCAGCAATTTTCGATTTGAATTCGTCCTGACTTAAAAAATAATAGTGCTCACCTTCTTTTTCAATTCCTCTGGGTGCTCTACTACATGCCGAAACAGAAAACTCAACAGGAACGCCTTGGTTTACTAAGTAATTTACAATGGTAGATTTACCAGCACCAGAGGGGGCGGAAAATATAATGAGTTTACCCGAATCCATACTACAGAACGTTCAGTGTTTGTTCTTTAATTTTCTCAAGAGCGTCTTTCATTTGAACTACTAACTTCTGAATCTCAGTGTGGTTTGCTTTTGAGCCCATTGTATTGATTTCTCTTCCAAGTTCTTGAGAAATAAAACCTAATTTTTTACCATTAGACTCTTCAGAATTCATTGTTTCGATAAAATAAGAACAATGATTTTTTAAACGAACTTTTTCTTCCGAAACGTCTAACTTTTCAATAAAATAAATCATTTCTTGTTCCAAACGATCTCTATCAAAATCTACAGATTGCAATACGTCCGTTAACTTGGCAGAAATACGAGACTTTATAGTATTTATGCGCTCTTGCTCATACTTGGGTACTTCATTGTGAAGTCTTTCGATAGTTGCAATTTGCGCTTTAATATCCTTTTCTAGAGACAACCCTTCGGTTTTTCTAAAATCAACCAAGGCTGCAACAGCTTCTTTAACAACATTCATAACTGCCAGCCATTCGTCTTTATCAAAATCTTGGTGTTCCACTTTCATCGCATCTGGCAGGCGCATAGCCATAGAAAGTAGTTCTCCGGTTTGTACGTTACCTAAACCTACTTCTTGTAAAGAAGTCATGTAGGAAGTAACCAATTCTTGATTAATTTTGTGCTGAGAGTCGGTCCCCGTATTTTCAACAAAAATAGCTAATTCAATCTTTCCTCTTCGTAGCGTGGACGAAAGATAAGAACGCACATCCAATTCTTTTTCTTTGTAAAAAGAGGGGATGCGAGTGTTTATATCAATCTGCTTAGAGTTTAGACTCTTAGCCTCTACTGTAATTTTCTTTTTTGGTAACACTAAAGTTGCTCTACCAAAACCTGTCATCGATTGAATCATAAAAAATATTTAATGCAAAACTAAGGAAATTAGTTGGGGAAAACGATTATTCCTTCAGAGCTTTGGGCTTTCTACCCACTAAATACACCCCAATGAAAATGATGCAAGCAGCTACTATTTTAACTACATCCAACTGATCTGAACCAAGCATCAAAGCGATGAAGGTAGCCAATACAGGTTGTAAATATATATAGAAGCCAACCGTAGAGGCTCTTAGGTTAGACAATGCATAAACATTAAATAGGTAGGCAAGCACGGAGGTACCAAATACAATAAAAGCTATTTCTCCCCAAACTTTAGTTGCTATTGTAGTCCATTGAACGGCCTGAACATCTGTAAAACCAAAAGGCAGAACAACAAAAAAACCAATCGTAAAAATCCATTTCATAATAGTTAAAAAGTGGTACTTCTTCATTAAAGGCTTTACCAGGGTGAGGTACAATCCATAAAATAAAGCATTAAGAAAAACGAAGAAATTTCCCAAAGCTAAATGAGGATTACCAAGTTCAAAATTTCGGCCATAAACAGCTAATACGATGGCGCCAATAGCGCCAAGAAGCACCCCAACTATTCGTAAAGGAATTGCTTTTTCTGACTTTAAAAACAGCGCCAAAATGAAAACTATTATGGGCGTGGATGTCATAGTAACCGAGGCATGAATAGGCGTTGTAAAATTTAAACCCTTAAAAAAAAGCATCATATTTAAAGCCACACCAAAAAGAGCGCAAAGCGCTATAATTCCATAGTCTTCTCGCTTTACTTTTTCTCGAATCCAAATTCTATGAATAATTTGAAAGACCACCATAGCTCCCGTAACACGAACGAGTATAAAACCCAAAGGTTGTATGGTGTTAGGCATTACGTCTTTCGCAAAGGTAAAAGTAATGGCGTAAATAAGATTGGCTAAAAATAAAGCTAGGTGTGATTTTGCAATACTATTCATCAGACAAATACGCTTTTAATGCCATCAAAACTTTTTTAGAATTTCCAATAAAAATAGCCTCATCAAACATAAATACAGGTCTCTTTAAAAAAGTATACTCTTCTAGTAACAACCCTTTAAAATCTTGTTCTGTAAGGTTTTTGTCTTTTAAACCCATATGCTTATACTTTTGGGCTCTCTTGCTAAATAAAGATTCATAGGAAGAGGTTAATGCGTACATTTGATCTAATTGTTTGGGTGTAACAGGTGCTGATTTTAGGTCTTGCAACACAAATTGTTCGTTCTTAAACTCTTGTAAAATTCGGATACAAGTAGTGCAACTAGATAGGTAGTACGCTTTTTTCATAAGTTTTAAATCTAATGCAAAAATACACAATAGCCAAGTGCAAACAAATTTCTACATTTGTAAGAACAAATAAAAATACATTATGTCAGATCAACGCTTTGCTGTTATCGGTCTTGGTCAATTTGGATCGGCTATTGCTACAAACCTATCGCTACGAGGAGCTGAGGTTCTCGCTATAGACAATTCTCTAGAGAAAGTGGAGAACATAAAAGATGAGGTATCGTATGCCGTAGCTCTAGATGCTACAGATAAAAAGGCACTTCTTTCACAAAACATCCAAGACATGGATGCTGTCGTAGTAGCCATTGGAGAGAACTTTCAAGGGCTTTTACTTTGCACCTTTCTTTTAATGGAGCTGAAAGTGAAACGTATTATTACCCGGGCAATGGGAAGCGATCAAAGACGTATCCTCGAAAAGATGGGCGTTACAGAAATTCTATCTCCAGAAGATGAGGTGGGAGGCAATGTGGCTGAGATGCTTATAAATCCGGATGTAGTTATGTGCATTCAGCTTCCAGATGATTATGAAATTGTTGAGGTAAAAGCGCCGACCCAAGTTTTAGGTAGAAGCTTAAAAGACATTAGTTTAAGAGAAAAATACGACCTAAACTTAGTAACCATTTTACGAAAAAATGAAGAGACGGATAAAGAGTACCATATTATAGGAGTACCAACATCAGATACCGTAATTAAAAAATTAGATATAATTGCCCTTTTTGGACTCACCAAAAACATTGAACGATTTTTAGAAATAAATAACTAAAACGATTTTAAAAGCTCGTATGAAAGCATTTATAATTACAGGAACAAGCAGTGGTATTGGAAGAGAACTAACAGAAATGCTTTTACAAGATGAAAACCATCGTGTTATTGGAATTTCTAGAACGCAAAAAATAAACCACCCAAACTACCAACACATTACGTTAGACCTTAATGATGTTGCAGATATTGAGATGCTGGAGTTTCCTGAATGGAAAAATGCAGCGCAAATCACCTTGATACATAACGCAGGTTGGGTGGGTCCAATTCAAAAAATAGGAAACCAAGAAATGGGTGCTATTGCAGCTTCTTATTTAATAAACTTGGTTGCTCCAGCAATTCTGACGAATCATTTTATAGCTACCTTTAAACCTTCTACAGCTCAAAAAGTTATTTTAAGTATTGGTTCGGGCGCATCAAATTCAGCTATTGAAGGTTGGAATACGTACTGCTCTTCTAAAGCTGGATTAGCTATGTTGAGTAAATGTGTTGGAGAAGAACATAAAGATGTTGTGTCCTTATGTATTGCTCCAGGAAAAGTAGATACTCCGATGCAAAATGACATACGTTTTGCGGATGAAAAAGAGTTTCCTCGTTTAAAAGAATTTCAAAATTATCATAAAAATGGTGACTTAAAAAGCACGCAAGAAGTCGCAGAAAAATACTGTAAGGTGCTTCACAACCCATCAAACTACAAAACCACTACAACGCTTTCTGAAGTTTAATTGGCTCCGGATAAGGAATACTGTCTAAGAGTGTCGCCAAGCTATCTCTAAGGTTTTCGAAACTGGGCCTAGACGCTTGGCTAACTGGATCGGAAGGTGGTAATTTACTTTTAAATGGATCTACTTGATTCCCATTTTTCCAGAATCGATAGCATACATGAGGGCCCGTTGCCAAACCTGTACTCCCAACGTAACCGATAGTTTGTCCTTGTTTTACATGAGTACCTACACGAATACCTTTGGCAATTTTAGACATATGCAAATACTGTGTCGTATACGTTCCATTGTGCCGGACCTTTACATAATTTCCATTGTACTTTTTATACGTTGCTGCCTCTACTACTCCATCAGCAGTAGACCAAATTGGAGTGCCTCTAGGTGCTGCATAATCGGTACCTTTGTGAGACTTCCACCTCTTTTGTACAGGATGAAATCTATTTTTAGAGTATCTAGAAGAAATTCTGCTGTTCTTAACTGGCGTTTTTAAGAAAAATTTACGCAGATTACCACCGTCTTGGTCAAAGTAATCATCAAAACCGGTATCGTTAAAAGGATAGGCATAAAAATCTTGCCCCAAATGATTGAAATAAGCAGCTTTTACTTCTCCCACACCTACAAACTCACCGTCTAAGTATTTTGCCTCGTACAACACTTTAAAACGATCTCCTGGCTGAACATGTCTAAAGTCAAGTGTCCAACAGTAAATTTCATCAGAAATAATTTCGCACAAGCGATCAGACAATCCACTTGCAGCACCTGTTAAAAAAAAGCTAGATCCTTTTTCAATAATTCCCGCATCTTCGATTAATCTAACTTCTATTGGTTTTTGAGCTTGGTAAACTTTTAAAGTGTCTCTAAAATCATAAACCACATAATTAACCTTGTCTTGCTCATATATAAATAACTGAGCTGTATTATTTGCTGCCGTATCTTGAACGCAAAACAAAGCATAGGTATGACCCGCTTTAAGGTTTCTTACATCAAAATCAGTGTTTCTTGTTTCTTTTGCGATTGTAGCTATCTGTGAGAACGAAACCCCATTCGTATTCAAAATCTTACCAAGAGATTCTCCTGGATTTATTTCATTTTTAACAATGTTAAAAGTGTCTACCACAAAACCATATTCAATCACAGGTTCTGGCAAAGGTATACTAGGTAATCCTATATCCTCTTGATTTGTTTGAGGAGAAGAACAGCTCACAAATAGTGAAACTATAATAAGTGAAACTATAATAAGTGAAAAATGCTTACAAAACTTCATAAAAAAAATAAAACAGTGCTTTATTAATGTATCGAATTTAGGAATTTATTGAACGAATCTATAGTAGATTTCGTAATTCTATTAACAAAATAAACAGGTTTTGTAAACGAAACCCCTTACGTAAATTTAGATGCCTATTTTACTATTTTTTGAACGGTACCGTTACTAAAAATCTTAAAAAGAACTTGTCCCTTAAATGAATCCGCTAAGCTAACTTCTTGTCCCAGCATATTTACGGTCTTAAGCCAGATAGGCTGTTTGGCTGTTAAAATTACACGTGGGTTGTTAGTAACTATACTTGAAGCCACATTAATTGCATTTTCAGAATAGTATGCAGAGCCTTGATCCCATTTTACAATTTCAAATGTATGGGTTTGATGGCTTGACCAAACTTTAAATGAACTAAGTTCTGCATTTTCTAAGCCGTCTTTTGTAGCAGTTAGCTCATCATCTCCCCAAACAGTTAAAACACTTACTGGGCTGGTATAAATAGCTGACCCAACTAAATTTCCAGAGCGATCATAAGCGGCTATTTCTGCCCCTTCTTGGGGAAGAATATCCCAAGAGTGATCTTCTATAACAAAAGTCATGTTATTTGCTTGAATAGGGGCTTTTGGGAAGTGAGCTAAATTATTTTCAAGAGGTTCAATCGTAGATGTTCTGTAGAAATCGTCGTTAGAAAGATACGTAAGAGTCCCTTCATTGCTTAACTTTAAATGATACCCTTGGCCCGGCTCAAAATCTCCTATGTTGTTGAATTCCCACTCGGGCAAGTAAGCATTACCAAAATAGTCTTTAGCAACGATAACAGTACTTGAGTTATGAACATCAGCTAATACAGCTACAGCATCTGCAGGCTCTAGCCTCAGGTAACCAAGTAAACTCCAACCCTGGTTTAACGCAATTGCGTATTGCTCAGGATTCTGGTAAGTACCTTGAATACTTAAATTTTCGGCAGTGGTGAGTTTTATAAAATAAGCCAAACCTAGCTCTACAGCTCCAATAGTATTGAAGTTATATTCTGGAAGATAAGCAGCACCTAAGTAATCTTTAACAATAACAACATTTTCTACTATGGGTTCTAATACTGCTTCTAAACTCATATTTTCTGCTAGCATATAGGTAGAGAACATGGACCATCCTTCTGGAAGGTTAAGTTCTTGAGATATAGTAGGGGGTTCTGGAACATCTAAACAAGGTGTCCCTCCGTAACTAGAACAGTCGTCAGCATTAAAATTAGTATTAAAAGCAGCAAATGCATTCGTATACATACAACCATCGGTTGGCACATCGTTACAAGATGCGTAGGTGCATAATGCGTTGTTCCACTGATCTTGAGCCTGAGCAGTTGCATTCGGATTGTAATTAATCGCATTGGCATCCAAACAGCCAAATAAGGCAGAAGATGGGTCTAAATTTATTCTTAACCATTCCATCCTTTGAGTGTACCAATCTTTCATGTAAGTTACCGCTTCGGTATAGCCTTGTTGACCTGAATTTCCAGAAGAAACATCTGCTTGAAATGGATTTGGCCATACATAAGTTCCTAGGTAAGGAGCCCATGTAATGTCATTTTCAACAGCAGAAGGTAGCAAGGTGTTTGAAAAATTGGTAATGGCGTTAAGTAGGGTATCCTTTCTTGCATAAAAGTGCTCGTCGAATCTCACTTTAACTTGATTTTGAAACACCGGATCTTGAAATAAACGTGAAATCCAAGGATTATTTCGCACCCACCAGCCATCGGTAAATTCACAATCAGAATAGTCGTTATTCCCAAAAGACAAATCAAAATCCCAAAGCGGACCCATTTTTATCTTCCCGTTATTCGCTCCATCCAGAATTACATTGAAATAGATGCTTGAATAACTTTTAGAATCTACATTTTTAGAAATTTCGTTAATAAGAAACCAATCTATAAAACTTTCAACATCAATGTATTTGGCATAACCATTAATAGGATCGGTAAAAATAGGATCAAAAAGCACGTTTTCAAATTCATTAATAAAATTGTCAATTACAGCGAGTGTACTGTCTGCCGAAAAAATTCCATCGTCCTCT
>Ga0233444_10000384_pt1 | contig 60508 bp, 51 predicted proteins | sample SI_124_October20_6_FD_182792 | JGI IMG/M metagenome (GOLD analysis project Ga0233444, IMG submission 182792) | Seawater microbial communities from Saanich Inlet, British Columbia, Canada - SI_124_October2016_10_MG | ecosystem: Environmental > Aquatic > Marine > Inlet | place: Canada: British... | reverse complement strand
TAAGGTAGTTATCTTTGACCCATGGTTTAGATGCGATATACATCTTGTAAGCATCAAATGTCGAGATACTATCGTCAAACTTAAACTCCTCGGGCATTGCACGAACAAAAGGAGTTGTTTCTTTACCAGACCTACCGGTAGGATCTCCTGTTGGTAGGATTTCCTTTGCAGCATTCAAGGTATTGAAACATGTGTGTACTTTACCATACCTTTGTGTGTACTCATCACAAAGAGCAAGACCGTGGTGCAGTAACCACTGCCAGTTCATTACGAACTCATTGGCCCAGATGGTACAGGGGTGGTTACGGAAGGCACCTTTCTCTGTGCTGTATGGGGTTCCATCGGCCTTGGGTAAGGTACCGAACCCATGACCCCACTTGTCTGAACAGACGATAGAGAGGAGTTGACAGGTCTCCAGAGGCATTTTCACAATATGTTTATCTGGTAGAACCCTGGCGCTCTGCCATGGATCCGAGCTGGTTACAAAAATGTTCAAGTCACAACTCCTGGTTTCTCATCCATTCTACTAACATTTGGTGTTCTGTCAATGTTCCTTCTCCTTTCAACCGGTTTGCACGTCTTGACATAATAGCAATATTATCTGGTGTATAACCCTTACTATTATCTATTCTGTCAATCGAAGGAGCATAAGGTGTATTTTTTTGTAAAGGTTCCTTGAAGACTGGACACAAATGTGGTATAATAATGTCCTTTTGTGTGATAGTACATTCTAGACCCTTTTGTTTTGCCCTACTTCGTGCCGAACGCAATAACTGACTTTCGGGACAATTTTTAGTCCATTGTTTTTGGTATTCTGGGTTTTCTTTTCTCCAGACTACCATTCTTTCTTTCTGTTCCTCCTTATGTTCCTGCACATATTTTTTTGTGTATTCTCTTTTGGCATCTTTACGATATGCTTTTCTACAAGTTTTACACATACTATCTCTGCCTCTTACTGAATAATACCAGTTTTCAACAGTAACATCTGTGCAACACTTGTTACAGAAGAAAGTTTCCATATAATGAATATCTTTTATTTATTTAGTAAAAATATTCATTACTGTAGATTACATCAGGTAGAACCCTGGTGCGTTGCCATGGCTTCAAAAAAGTTATGAAGATATTCATTACTAAAAAATTGCATCAAGTATTGCACACCCCAGTTTAGTGTGCCTTCAGGAAAAACGTCAACTTCTTTTTCCAAGAGTTTCAATGCTGTTACAATCCTTTCCATTCCACATACTTGTGCAGTGGCTTCAGAAATTCTCATAAACTCAGCATAGTCTTTATCACTACCTTTCTTCACACCATTGATATAGAACTCTCTTGCTTGACGCATCAGTTCTTGAGTTTCTGGTAAAAAGGTAATAGTCTCTTCTATAAGAGGTATGGCCATGTTCTTAATACATGACATACTAAATTTCATTACCTCTCGGGTTTGTTCAATTGGTAATGCGTGATCTAAGCCATCACGGAATGCGTATTGAATTACTCCATTAGAACATTCCATGACACGAAGAACTGCAATCTTATCTAACTCGGAGTCAGGAAGATTGCCATATAGTTCTTTCCAGTCTGTCATAATCAACCAAATGTGCTGTCCGGCTCCATGGCAATGAAATACTGAACATCGTAGTTCTGATTGCTGAAACGAGACAACAGTTTAGAAGATACAACTACATTGTAGTTACCAGGAATAATCTTCAGGTTCTCTTCTTTGAAGTTGAATACGAAATCATTATCGGTCTCACCAACAATGATAGAGAAGTCATTCGATGTATCATTCTTCTTGTCACGAGATACGAGTTTGATAACACCATTCTCACCAATGGCAGATACATCAGGGAGTTGATAAACTGATGCAGCCTTCTTGAGTTTCTCAAGTTGTTGACTGGTCAGTTCAAAACATACATCCTCAGAAGGAAGAGTAATCTCTTTCTCAGGAGGTGCAACGATTACAGAAGGATCTGCAAAGAAATACTTTGAACGTGACTTACCTTCTTTGATGACAACATACTGATCCCTTTCAAAGTCAAGGTCAGGAGATGAGTGAAGAGACAGACCATTCAAGAATTGGTTCAGGTCATAGATACCAAAGTCTTTAGGGAATTCTTCAGCAACATTAGCCTCGACTAGAATGTTCTTCATTACCGAGATTGAACGCAACTTACTACCTTGCTTGAACAAGATAGATTGGTTGATAGAAGAGAAGTTCTTGAGAAGACCAACAGTGGATTCAGACAGTTTCATAATTAAAATGTTTCGTAGTTACTTGTAGTTTGAGAGTTTTTGCTGTGAAAGAACATTAGAAGAACAGCATAATGCATAATCTTCATAATGTCACGTTTCGGAGTTCCCTTCTTATCATAACGGGAAGTGTACTTGAGAATGTTATCTCGGGAAAATGCTTCCCCATCACCATGAGATGCCTCAATGAAATCTAGTGTTTGAATGTTCTCATCATTGGCAGCATAATGTTGACCATAGGTCCCTCGAATATACTCAAGAAGTTCTCTTACGATCTCTTCTTCATTATACTTCCATGGTCTACTACTAACATTAAAATTTGGTTCAGGTTCAGTCAATTCAATTTTATCATCGGAGGAACGTAGAGGGGTCCATTCGTACCCCTCCTCAGGTAGAGAATTCATGTGGTCATATAATAAACTCCATGCAGTCATTCTATCAATTATTCTCCTCGTTGTCAACTGTAATCTCAAAATCTACATCGACTTTATCATAGAGCTCTAAGAAAGAAGACTTGGTTTCTTCATCAAACCTATTGATACAGACTTGAATTGCTATTGACTTATCGTTGAAGATACTGTATGCACGAATGATGTGTACCAGACGACGAGTAGAGATAACATCTTCAATACCACCATCGTAGAACGTCTTACGAATGATGTCAGCCCAGTCACAGAGATGTTTACAGAACTGTCGGTCTTCGATACTAAGGTCTAAAGCAATACCCTCTAGAATTTTTTGTTCAGTCTTAACTGTTGGGTACTCTTGTTCGAGAGTAATACAGAAACGTTCGAGAAATGCTTCATTGAGAACGTTAGTTCCAATAAACCTACCGTCATCGCTGCCTTTACCTTTAGTATTTGCAGTTGCAATAACATTGAAACCCTCCTTGGGTTGTACAAACTTACCAGTCTTCTTCAAGAAAACACCTTTACCTTCAAGAATAGATTGAAGACACAGGATTTTATTAGATGCCAGGTCAACTTCATCTAGAAGCAACACTGCTCCACGTTCCAAAGCCTCGATGACTGGACCGTTATGCCAAACAGTTTCACCATTAACAAGACGAAAGCCACCAATAAGATCGTCTTCGTCAGTCTCGATAGTAATGTTGACACGGATTAGTTCTCTCTTGAGTTGTGCACAAGCCTGTTCAACCAAGAAGGTTTTACCATTACCAGAAAGACCCGTGATGAATGATGGATAGAATAGACGAGACTGAATAATCTTCTTGATGTCTGTGAAATTACCAAACTTCACAAAGGTATCATCTTTTGCAGGGATGAGATTTTGTTCTACTGCAGGAGTTGCTTGATAGGTTTGTTCTAGTTGTTCTTGAACGGTAAGATTCCACTTACCTCGACCAGTCTTATAGTCGTCAAGTTTTTTAGTTACAGTCTGATAGTTACAATCATTCATCGAACACCAGGCACGAAGGTCACCAGAAGTAACATTTTCGCCATACAGTGATTGAAGAGAAGTGACTACGTATTCTTTTGATAGTGCCATGATGTATGTGGTGTGGTCAACAAAGCTAATATAGTCCAAAACCACCAGTAACGGTAGGTGGTTGGGACAGTTGTCAATCTGGTCAGGAGATCAGGTTGACGAATTGACTAAGTACTTTTCTATTTAGAGACTTGGCCTTGAGATTTTTGGCAAATGCAGATTTGATTTTTGATTTAGATGCTCCCTCATCAACTTCAAACTCAGTATCATTATTCAAACCGGTATCTAACATACCAAAGTAGGAAGTATAACCAGAGTTCTTAATTTCATAGAAATTTTCTTTACGAACGACTTTCATAAGTTCATCACTCACATTCATATATCGACGTAAGAAAGGTTTGAATTCATATTTAGAAGTAATACGAATTCCGATAAGATTTACATCAGGGAAACTTTCTTTCAAATCTTTCAATAGAAGTTCAGTGAATTTATAATATTGACCAGGAACCTTATAAGTATGTCCAGTCTTACGATTACGAATATAGTCACTAGGACTCATTCGAGCAATAGACATCTTACCACCCATGTAATCACAAGTTCGGAATACCGGTAAGGGATTGGCCTCACCATCAGTCAGAATAACTGTATTGACTTTTTGAACTTTATTCTTCATTTTAAATTGAGGAATAATTTGATGAAGACAAACAATTGCTTCGTTCAATGGAGTACCAGAAAGAGAGAAATTAAATGGAGGTTCGTAGTTTGCATTGAGTGAACATGAGTATGCAATTCGATACAAAGACAACATCTGTTTATCAAGTTCTGCCTTTCTTGTGTCACTAGTAAAGAAGTGAAGAAGATTGAAGTCAGGAGAAACTACTAACATATTATCTCTTACATCTTGATATTCAATGTCTTCAAATTTAGGCCTTGGATTATAACGTTGTTCAGTATGTCGGTTTTCGATGTAGTTGTTACTGAATGCATATACATCAAATGGAATATTTACTTTCTTACAGAACCAAATCAAATTGAAGAGTTGCTTTATTGTAGAAAGAAGAGTACTACTCATAGAACCAGACCAATCAAGAATAAAGATAAGACCATGGTTCTTACCGTCAGGCAGTACATTTACCTTCTTGAATAAGTCTTCATTGTATTTGTAGGTATGAAGTTTAGTGCAATCCAATACACCAGTCTTCGCAGTCAGAGACCGTGTGTATGCATCTGCAGACTTCTTACATTCAAACTCTTTTACAAGATAGTTGACTTCTTTTTGAGTAGATGATTTAAATTTATTATACTCACTGTCAACATAAGTAAAATCTGTTGCTCGTATTTTACGGTATGTTCGAGAATACTCGTCCCAATAAGTTTCTTCAGTAGAAAGTTTTGTCCAGTGTTCGCTTATCTCTTTATGACATTTAAAATTTGAAATGATAATTTGTTCTACATCAACTTCAGGAACTTCATGGTATTCAGGATTTCTACCTTGTTCAGTTATACCATTCAGTTCTTGAGTACCTTCATTAAACGATTGGTCTGTCTGAACTTGTGGTTCCTCTTTAATAGTATCTTCACTAGAACCTTCTGTTGAACTTTCGGTAGAGCCTGTGGCTTCTGGAGTTTCTGTACCAGATGTTTCTTCTTTCTCTGGTTCACTATCAATAGAACCTTCTTTGTTTTGACTAGTGGAAACATTTTTAATAGTCTCCTGTTCCTTTACTTCACCAATACAGTACTTGTAAAGAACTTCTGCGGCAAGAACTGCTTCATCAAAAGTTTCTGTTTTACCTACAATGTCTAGAATATCTTTCTCTTCACCATCATCAATAGGTACATTAATGAAGTTACCGACCTTATAGTAAAGGTTAATACGGTCAGCGAGATTCATATCTTGAATATTTTGCTCTTCAATCTCAAAGAAGTCTTGGTCAGAGAGTTCTTTATAACCTTTGTAGAAACTCTTTGCCAGACCAGGATATCGACGTTTCATCAGTTTCTCGATACGAGCATCTTCAGTTACATTTACAAACTGTTGAGGAACTCGATCTTCCCAGTCCCATTCATTAGGTGTATAAAGGGCGTGACCCACTTCATGACCCACCAACATATCATAGACACTCTCACTGGCCCGTTTCCACATAGGAAGAGTAAGGATTCTATTCTCTACATCAAACTGTGCAGTTTCAATATTACGATTCTCAACTAAAATATCTTCAGTAGCTAGAAGTTTAGCAAGTTGTGATTTGATTTCGTAGTTGACCATAGTCATTTCGTTTCCGATAGACATAGTATATAACAAAACCCGACCAAAAAATGGACGGGTTGTACAGTTCTATTATTGGCACATAGACCAATCCCCTCCACTTATTAGGTGAAGGGGACCTTGGGTTTAAACTCCTTAATCGTTTTTATTCGGTAAGAATGTGACGGCAGAACCTCCTTGCGGTACTATCTATAATTTCGCAGTCAGAAATACATTGAAAGTAATCGGTAACCTGATCTCTTGTCTCCTCGTTAGTTGACTTTTCGTCCCATTGCCATGATACCAGTTCATTCCGTGATAAAATGTTTTTCATGGTATTCTCCGTATCACCGTATTATATAGTCTACTTTGTGTTAGTTTACTAACATTTGTATATTTGTAATCTAACTACACTTTCCTTGAAAATCCTTTAAACTTCTCAAATCGGAGGACTTGATCAAACTTGTCTTCGATGCCATCCTTATGAGAAATGACAAACACATTTGTATTTGGTTGTCTGTACCGAATGATTTTCATGAAGTCATCTGACCCACTCCCATCCAGACTGCTGTCACAAACCTCGTCCAGAATCATCAAGTTAGTATTGACAGAGTTTTTGACTCTAGATATTTCTCTCCAGGTAAAGAGTAGAGACAAGTCGATTCTCATCTTCTCTCCTTCACTAAAAGATGCGTAGGAGAAATCCTCATGAATCGGAGATTCAATAGTCTCGTTAAACTCCTCATCAAGTTTGAAGTTGATGTAGAAGTCCATCATCTGGAGGTAGTTATTTACCAGTTGGTTGATGAGAGGAAGATACTTCTTAATAATTTTTGCCTTGACTCCACCGTCTTTAAGAAGACTGTATACGAAATCATGGTAGGAAATATTCTCTTTCCGTTTAGTAAGTTCATCGTATGTTTGGTCAAGTGTACTTCTTAAGGTTTCTAACTTTTCATGTTCAGTATTTCTGTTCTGGATCTGACTGGTAACAGTTTGAATTTCTGATTCCAGTCCCCTAACCTGTTTCTGTAAGCTAGAGATCTGTACATTGAAAGAAGAAATGTCATTAAGTACTTTTGTTGTTTCCTTGGTAAGTTGATTGAATTGTGATTCCCTCAACTCTTCGTCTTTAATTGCCTCTTGGAGTTTTTCATACCCCTCACGTAACTCTTCTGCTTTACTTTGGGAATCACTAATTCTATTTACACGAAAAGACTCCTCAATGTCTTGGTCACAGGTAGGACAAACCGTATTCTCGGTAAAAAATTTATGTTCTTTAACAATAGTTTGTATACGTTGTGACAGTTTACCTTTCACACTACCAAACTCACGAAGTCTTTGTTGGACTCCTTCAAATTTTTCTAAAGATTTATTTAGTTCGGTAAGTTTATCTTCTTCGACTAGACTTTTTTGGAATAGAGTTTCAATTTCAGTATTGATAGAGTCAATACTATTAGTCTTGGCCGTAATGTCTTCCTTACTTTGACTCTCAAGTTTCTCGATAAAGTCTTTTTGCATATCAACTTTATCTTGAATAGATTCTTTCTTCAACTGCAGAGTCTTTGTCTCTTCACGAATAATACGAATCTTAGATTTGATTAAATCATTCATTGACGAGAAGATTTTAATATCCAAAAGATCTTCTACAACTTCTCTACGACTAGATGCAGGTAGTTGCATAAAGGGAACAAAGGTAGAAGAACCCAGAATCACAATCTGTGTGAAACTCTTGTAGTTCATCTTGAGAACATTTTGTTCCAACCACTTCTGCTGATCAATTGCAGAATGTGATTGGTCTAACTCTTCACCATTACGAGTAATCTTAAAGATGTTTGGTTTGATACCACGTTGAATCTTCCACTCCACACTGTTGACATCAAACTCGATATCAACCAAACAACTCTTCTCATTTGTAGAGTTAATCAGTTGATTTTTATTGATTTTTCTAAAACTTTTTCCATACAGGACGAATGTCAATGCATCAAGAATAGTTGACTTACCCGCACCATTGACACCAATGATTAAGGTAGTTGCAGTCCCATCAAGAATAACTTCGGTTGGTTGATTACCAGTGCTCAAAAAATTGGCCCAGGAAATTTTCTTAAAGGTTATCATATTCTTCGTCAGGTGGAATTACAATGTCATTGGGGGTGATCACAGTATAACGGTGATCGTGCATTTCACAAGTTTTTATCATCACTTCATCATCTACTTCTAACACAGTCATCTCAGGATAACCAAGTTCTTCTAATTGCATAGAGTATCTTGTGGCGTCATCCTCTTCCATGAAAATATAAAGAACTTGTTCTCCATCTTCATCAATAACAGAATATGCCCCTTCCTTTTCCTTACCTACGACTGTGATAATATGCATCAAATAACCTCACATGCTTCCTGATATATTTCCTTTATCAGGGATTGAATTAGTGGTTTATTTAACTCAGTTTCAGACTCGTCAATATACCGACTTAAAATAGACATGGTATCTTCCGACTCTTCTGTTTCAAACTCTTCACTCTCAACGAGTTGAAAGTTCTCTACAATCTTAAGGTCTGCAACACCAGTTGCATAAAGTTTGTCAATGAATTTTTCAAACTTCTTGATGTCACTTTTCTTTCTTACGATGACCTTGACAATCTTATTCTCATACTCTGCAGTATTGAATGTTTGATGGTCAGTATCTTCGTAATAGATGTTATAGAACAATCTGTAAGGATTGTTGACTGGAGTATGTTCTAGAGATTCTGTATCAAAAATAGTGAAACCTCTGGCATCTTTGACATCACTCCAGAACATTTCATAGGGATTACCGAGATAATAAACGGTCCCATTGTCGGATCTAGTGTGATAATGTCCCGAGAATACTTTTTTGAACTTATCAAAGGATCTACTGTCGTGACCGTGGTCCATGACGATTTGGTTATTGACTTTGAACCCATTGAGCTCAAGGTGTCCCATCGCGACTGGACACTTGGTCTTACTGATGATCTTGTTTGTTTCTTTTTGGTTATCTTCATTGATCCAAGGAATGAAGAGAGTTTTGAGATTACCCAAAGACACCTCTGTAGGAGAAGAATAAACCTCAACATTATCATATTCTTTCAGTAGAAGGTCTACTGCATTAACTTCATTTGTGTTCTTGTAGTATGCATCATGATTACCAACCATAAGATGCATATTGATACCACGTTCCTTAAGAGGGTCAAACACAACTCTCTTGGACCACTTAAGTGCTTTGAATTCAATACCCTTACGACTATCAAATGCATCACCCATATGCACTACGGTGTCGATACCTTCCTTTTCCAGAGTAGGAAAGAAGACATCTCGATAAAACTTTTCAAAGTAATCATGAAAGAGTTTAGAGTTTTTACGAGCGCCGTAGTGCGTGTCGCTGATAATTCCTATCTTCATTATTCTTCAACTTCCCAAGACCCACCAACACCACCATCCATGTTGACAACAATATCTTTTGGTTCAACAGGAGTATATGGATGACGTGGTTTGTGTTCTCTATCTAAAGGTTGTGATTTGGTAAGGTCTCTACGTGATTGGTTTTTGATAACGATGAAACAGTCTTTATTGTACTTACGAGTACCAATAGGTGACTGCCACTTCTTGTTATACTCTTCACCGACATCAATACCTGAGACCTGAGTACCACCAAGTTCTACCGTGATTTCATCATCCGTAGACCAACCAAGTTTTTCAACATAACCAGCAACTAGTTCATTGATAGTTGGTTCATCTAGAACACGCTCTTCTGGGTCAAGACTTCCATTCATAATCAACCACCTCTCAGTTTCTGATGTACTGCATCTTTTATGCTGTTATACTCTGAGTAGTTTGAACTGTCAAGGTCGTTGGAATCAAAGACTTCATCGAAGTTTGACTTCTCAAGAATCTTGTTTTTAATTTCTAGTTGCTTCTTCTCTTGAGAAATCCTTCTCAGGAAAGCATAGTAGATAATCTGAGTGAAGTATGCAAAGGGATTCTTTGACTTCTCTGGATTAAAGTTATGAATATATCTTACACAGTTCTCGATACCATCACAAATCATATCATCCTTGAACATGTAGTTCACGAAGTTAGGTTTGTATGATAGATGGTTTGCAATCTTCAGGAAACATTCACCAATATACCTAGGAATAACTGGTTTGGGTTGGTCATTAAGCTTTGCTGTTGCAACCTGTGCAAAGTAATTCTCAAGAGCATTCAGAAATTCCTTGTTGTTTACATAGTGTTCTGTACTTCTTGGTTTTGGCATAATGGTTTCAAGTCTTTAACCCGAATAATGTGTTGTACTTATTATAACATGACCTTATCAGTTCGACAAGTGTTGACAAGAATACAAATGCCACATAGACTAGGCTTGTCCCGTTTGATAGATAAGTTATAGGTTCTTAGAGATTATAGAGTTTCTCTAGAACTTCTTTAGCATCATGAACACTAGAAATGTATCCCATCTTTCTATCTAACTTCTGAAAGTTAGTTTTAGTAGATTTTCTTATGTACTCTTGATAGTTCATAATCATCTCAAGATTCTCCGATTCAGACATCGTAAGAACATCATCTAGATTGATTACAAACAAATCTTCATGAGAAGTCTTTAACCAAGGTTCAAACTTATATCCAGTAATAGAACCTCTACTCTTCACAGGTTCTATCATAATAGGATTTGATAGTAGTAACATCGTTCTATCATCTTCATCAGATGCTGCTACCTTAGCAAATATCTCATCACCACATTTAAGTTTTATGGTGGCGAAAAAGTCATCTTCTATCATATACTCTCCTTGTTTAATCTTTTATATCAATAGTTAAAATATCGTAATTGAATTGTTCAGAAACATAAATTTTAATCCGCTCAATAAAATGATTCAGTGTATAGTTTTTTCTTGAACCAATTGTAAAGTCATCAGCAATATCATAAAGTTTTGCACTCACTTTATCTTTGCCTTTACGTAGGACTCTACCAATACTCTGTAAGTTCCGAATACGAGATTTGGATGGAGAGGCAAATATTACATTGTGTAGATTTTTAATATTAATGCCGGTACTAAATGTTCCGTATGATGCAACAATGATAGCGTCTTGTTGTGATTCAGTAATAAGTCTGACCTGTTCCCTATCTTCTGCACCAACACCACCGTGAATAAAGAATACTCTTCTTCCTTCACTTACCTTATTATTTATCATCTCATATAAAATTGCACCATGAGATTCAACACGACTGAATAATACAAGTGTGTTACCTTTCATACTACAAGAAAGATTAGTAATAAATTTATTTCTTATTTCGTGAGAAATAAGATGCTGAATCTCATCTTCGTATGTATCAAACTTCTTTGGTTTATACTTCAATACAAGACACTGAATATCAAGTGTCGCAAGATGACCTTCATCAATGAGTTTCTTTGTTCCAGTAACTTTATATGATGGACCAAACAGTCCCTCTAACACCCACTTATGGGTCTGTGTCCCGTCTAATGTTCCAGTGAACCCATATCTATACTTTGCATGATGTAACTTGTCCATAATCCCTACAAGAGACTTACTCTTAAACAAGTGTGCCTCATCACCAATGATGACATCATAGTCCTCAAAGAACTTCCTATCTAACTGATAAACAGACTGCCAGGTAGTTATAGTTACAGAGTTTGTATTGACCCTCTCACGGCCCGCGTAGATACGGTGACAGTGGTTTGATACATCCCAAGAGTAACTCTCAAAATCCTTATACATCTGTTCCACCAGAGATGTAGTAGGCACAACGAGTAAGATTTTATTACCTCTTGCCGTGTGGTATCGCACAACTGAGTAAATCATAAATGACTTGCCAGATGCCGTAGGTGATATCAATAACTTCCTGTTATACCTCAGAGCCTCATATACCGCATCTATTTGGTAGTCACGAGGTTTTATATCTGGTGCAATACTTTTCATATAATCTTTTACACCACCCCGACTCACAAAGTCATTGACTTCAAAGGGTGGTCCATAATACTTATTATTTTCAAATTGATATGTATATCCGTTGTTCTCACAAAATGCTATAATTTTATCTAATAGACCAACATATATTCTCTTGGTCTTCATATTATAAAGATGCACATAACCATCCCAATACTTATTACGGTATTGCGGCATAAACTTTTTGTTCTCGACCTCGAAGGTGAATTTGTCCCGCAACTCATGCTCAACATGCGGTTCAGTTGTTATTTTTAGATATACTTCATTTACCTTCTCAATTGTCAAATGAGACATAATGTAACTTTTTAGTTACTATTATTTATTACATACTGTCAAACTGATGTTCTAATATAATTCTATAAAAATTATCTCTCATCATAATAAGACTTTCCTGTTCTTCAGCATCTCCTCCAGGCCATCTCTCAATCGCCTGAGATAGACCTGTATGAATAAGACGAATACCTTCAATGGGTAATTCTATATGGTAATAACCCTCTTCATCCATTAACCTGCTCCAGATGTAAACCTCATAAAATCTATTGAGTTCTTGATTTGATATGTTCTATTACTTATCTGTTTTAAAATCTCTTCAATGTATTTGAGCATAACTTCATAGTAGTCTATTTTTAACGAAACTCCTGAGAGTTTCTCATCTGCGTCAAGATATTTTTGAAGAGTGTCTTTATCTCGGATCTTTTTGGGAAACGGAGTTTCGATATAAACATCGGGATCTGCTTTACCTGAATAAAACTCATATCTTTCGTGACGAATGTTTTTCTTTTGTTGTTCTGCTTTCTTCCTCAACAACATAAGGTTATTATAAATGTCATAATATTTTGCATGTAGAACGGGAATGTTTATAGATTCTGTATGTAAGTTATCAATATCAATTTTAGAATCCTTTTCCCACATCTCTTGGATTCCGGTCAAGTCAATCATTTAACAACAATCAAATGGTTCTATCGTATAGTTAAGATACTTGAAACTAACCTCAGCTGTCAAGTATTCCACATTGGTTAATGTTGAGTCAAAGTTAATGTCAGAAAGACTCGTAGGAAACATGTCTAAGAATTTGACTGCAAACAATGGGGTATTTATTGAACTAAGTATTGTCAGAGTTCCATCAGAAGTTAAGTTAATCTCACTTCGTTCTTCTTTAGGTACATCCCAAGAGTTTTGAAATTTATAAATCTCATCTAGACTATCTGGAAATCCAATACCCCTCATCCAGTTTTGGATTTGCATATAGTTTTCAAGATTTTGATCAATCAAAAATCTTATTCTTAAATCATTATAATCTAAGATATCACCAACTCTAGGTATCATCTTGAGATAACTAGGTTGGTCTGGAGAACCGAGTGTAAATCCAGGAACGTTAATTGCGTTACCGAAAAAACCAACCTTATCAGCTTTTGCTACTGAAAATCTAAATCCAGTTGCCTGTAAGAAGTTTCTATCGGTAACTTGTCCTGCGAATGAGTTTGTCATTATTCGTTAATTACAGCTCCAGAATATCTGTGATGTTCCTCATTGGCATCTCCTTCATTATTGAATCGTTTTCTTTCAACAAACGTTTCTGTCCACTGATCGTTACCTTTGTAATAAACTTCTTTGTTACAAACGATTTTTTTAATATAAGATGCCATTACTTTAAGGCAGTGATGTATTATTTATCAATGCATAAAAAAAGGACCCCATAAGGGGTCCAGTGTCACCGTTATGGTGGATGTGGATCACATCAAGTTCTTCACAGCAACTCTTCTGTAGTAACGGTTAGAGTTAATACGAAGTCTGCCAAGACCTTGTGTAGTGCCTTCAGCGAATGGATTAGCAACAAGACCATAGCGCGTCTTGAAACCAATTTTAGGCTGAAATGTATTTTCTCCAACGGCACGAACCATCTGGAGCGGCACATAAGGACAATAGAACAAACCAGCGTCATAAGGGGAAGAACCCTTATAACCAACGACGTAGTACTGATTACCACCAGCAGCGTTAGCACTGGTCAGGTTAGCAGAATAGGGGTCGATGTATACACGGAACTTACCGTTGATTGTACCAGCAAATGTGTTACCCGTGTCATCGACATTCAGGTTTGCATTCAGTGCTGGGGTGTAATCAAGGATACCAGCCATGGTCAGTGCGGAAGCAACGTCTGCGGAACACAGAACCATGTTGCCCTTTCCTCTACGAGTTCTTTGAGCAATCGCGTTAGCGTCTCTCTCGATTTGGAACAGAAGACCTTTGAACTTCTCAACGGACCAACGACCATTGGAGTCAACGTCCAGGTCGAAGATACCAGCAGTTGCGGTGTTAGAAACAGCGCCTTGCTCAGCAACTTTGTAGATGGTACGGATGACTTCTCTGTTGATTTCCGCAAGGATTTCAGTAGAGAGGATGTTAGCCAGTTCGGCTTCAGCGTTAAGACCGTGAATAGCCTTAAGGTCTTGTGCCAGTTCCAAGCTGTACTCTGCTTTCAGAGCTCTAGACTTGGCGGTTACGGTGACTTTCTCAATCGAGAATGCCATCTGGTTGAACTGATCGTTGGCCGCAGAACCAAGGTTCTCAGCGTCACCAGTCTGCATTCCTTCACCAACGTTATATGGTGAGGGGTTCGTGGTTGCAGTACCAACGGGGTTCAGTACAGAAGGGTTAGAACCAGTTTGTGCAGTAGTACCAAGACCAACTGCGCCATCGGCGAAACCACCTTCCAGATTGAAACCGTCGTCCTGACCAGAGAATGCGGTATCTACTTCGTTGAACAGAGCTTCAGTACCAGACTGATTCTCGTAACGTGAACGCATCGCGAAGATGAGTCCAGTAGGACCGTTCATTGGCTGAACGCCAGCCAGGTCATATGCGACCAGGTTAGGCATTGCACGTCTGATCAAGGAGATCAGAACGGGGTCGAAACCAGCAACTGGACCAGCTGCGGCTGCGGCTCCACTAAAACCAGCAGGGTTACTACCTGCAGAGTTAGTGGGGGATTCCATCAGGTTGATACCCTGACTAAATGCTGCTTCCTCACGGAGGAATTTTTCTTGGTTCTCGAGCAGGACTGCGGTTACGCTTCTACGATGTGAATCCTTGATTGGATCAAGACCTTCATAATCGAGAAGTGGACTCCACTTTTCCTGCAGATGTTCAGATTGAAACATTTGCTTTTACCTAATAGTTTGTTTTGTTTGAATGAATATTAAATTCAGTTTTTGAACGCACCCAGTGTTCTGAGATATGCATCCATGGTTCCTGCAACAGGAGCAGGGGTACTGTCCACACCCTCAGAAAGGGTTTGGGGAGCGTCAGATTTTGTAGTTGGAGTTCTGGAGAAGTATGACTCCTTCAGGGTTTCCAGCTTTTCACGATATTCTTCTTCACTTTCAAACTCAATACTTTCAGCTAGTGAAGCGAGCTTCTCTTTCTGTGTAGCGGCAAGGCCTTCAGAAACGTTATCAAGAATATTGTCAGAAACTGACTCGGCAAGACGCTTGTTCAGGCCGATATTCTTATCGATTTGCTCGTTGAGTTTTGTCTCCATATCATCAAGTTTGTCTACCATGCTCTCAAGAACATCATATTTCTCTTCAGGGATTGTTACATAATGCTCTTCAAATAGACCCTTCATTCCAGAGAGGAAGGATTCTGTCATTTCGGTCTTGAGACCATGTTCGATTGCCAACTCATTCTCTTTCATCCACTCTTCGCAGACATACTCAAGATAAGAGTCAACTCTTTCAGTAAGAGATTCCTTAAGGGCTTCTCTTTCTTCGTCCAGTTTGTCTTCAAACTGAACTTCCAGGGTTTCCTGGATTTCTTTGATTTTAGAGGTTAATGCGGCTTCAAAGATGACCTTAGCCTTTTCTTTGAATTCTTCGGAGAGCTCTTCGCCACCGAGAAGTGCGTTTACATCTTCTTCAATGTCGATGCCTTCGTCTTCAGAAACAATCTCTTCTTCTTCAAGAACTTCTTCTTCTGTAGATTCGATTTCTTCTTTAGCCATTTTTTTCATTGCATCAGCCTTGGCAGCTTTTGAATTAACTACATCGTTAACTGTTTTGATCGTAGGCTCTTTGAGCTTTGCCGAATCATCGTCAGCTTTGTAGTTTTCTGGTGTTGGACCGCCAAGATCCTCGTAAGAAGGTGAAAGACCTTCGCCGGGATTAGATAGCTTCTGCATTGGTTCAGCAGATTTAGCGTTGGCGTTCACAGCAGTTTTAGATTGCTCCATTTCTTGTAAATCTCCACGAGACATTTGAGGGTACTCCGATTAACCTTTTTTAATCTATATTTATTTATAATTTGTTTATTTCAATACCTTTTAAAGATTGTTCAAAAAGTTGTTGAAAAGGTCGAGCTTTTGCTCGTCAAGTTGTTTAGTTGTTACAAGTGTATTGATATGCTTGTAAGTTTTGGCGGCTTGTTGTTCCCTAAGGATACCACCATCCCAGATCCATTCTTTACCTTCCATGATACCTTCAACGAAAGCATCAGGTGCAGAAGGGTCTGCTACAATATCAGCAGCGGTTGCCAACATAAAGTCGGAACCAACAACGTTGATACCATCTCTAGTTTTAGTCAGTGATCCGATGCCTCTAGAAGAAACACCCAGTTTGACACCTTCACCAATAAGTGATTGTGCAATCTGACCCATTGGGGTTGAAAGAATTTTGGCCTTACCAATAAAGTTTGTCCCACTTTCTCTTAATGAAACAATTTTGTGACTGACACGATCTAAGTTAACTGTCGGACCATCTGGGTGTCCAAGTTCTCCAAGGGCCCTACCACAATCAATATGGTTTTCTGTGTATCGTTGGACTTCCTTTCTCAGGCCCTCCATTTGATACATTCTTCCATTACGATTGCAGATGTCTCCTTGAAGGAAGATACCTTCAATGAACATACTCTTTTTACCGTTCTTTTCTTCAACGATAAAATCAACTGTTTCGATTTCTTCTCTGATAAGTTGCATTGTTCTCAGGATACTTGTACTTGTTGGATATTAACGGTACCAATTCCAGATGCTGTAACTGCAGCAATCTTAATTGACCTTCTCAATGTGGCGTAGTTAGAAGTAAAGTCTCCAACAACAGATGATGAGTTATAATTAATGACACATCTCGTACCAAAAAACCCATCAATACCAGCGGTATTGTTAACTGATAGAACATTTTGATGTGTAAACTCAAATGCAGCTTGATCAGCAACAGTCAATGATACAGCTTCTCCTACTCCAAAAGGACATCCAGTTCCTTCTGGAAAATCTAGAGTTGTAGTAGTTCCTTTGGTAAAGGCAACAACTCTTTGAGATGCTACAGGACCAAGAGAAATTTCTGCAGAGTCCGTTGTGGACACATAAAAATCTACAGGAGTTGCAGTTGGGTTATTTCCATATGCAATGTGAACTGATGCTCCTTCTGCAACAACTCTGAGAATATCCGATTGTTGTGGAATTGCCACTGTTACTGCAGAAGAAGTACTAGTTGCAAGAGTAGTATTGATACCTACTGGTCGTAATGCTCCCATTATTTTAATTACAATAGTTACTTATAAGATTATTTAGTATTACTCTTCTTCAGAAGGTTCTACTTCTACCTCAGCTTCAATTTCTTCATCCGAAACAGGCTCATCAAAAATTGATGCTGCTACATTTGGTCTGATAGTTTCAATCTGTTCTGCACTCTTCGCGAACAAAATATCTTTGATTTTATCGCTAATTTGTGATGCAGACTCGTCATCTTTGACGAGCATGTCCATAAGGTCATCCATGTTGATTAATAATTACTTTAAAGTTTATTTAGATTACACCACCGGCTGGATTTTTTGGTGCCGCTGGATCTTTGGGTACTTCTGGTGATTGAATTGCATCACCACCACCAGTACCAGGTGGAAGTGCGCCACCCATTTCTGGAGCACCAGCCATTCCAGGATCCATTGCAATTGCATTAGGATCGGGAATTACACCGTTCTCAATTTCTTCTTCAATCAACTTATCTTGTTCAATAATCTCATCATCAGTCTGACGGAAGATATTTCTTCTTACATATTCAGAAGAGTAATACTTACCAATATATGGTTCCATCAGTGTTGCCAGGTTGATTCTCTCTGTCATCAACTCTGCATCTTTAAGTTCTGCAAAGTGATTGTCATACAGGAAGTCATACTGAATATGATCTGCCATGTACTCCCAATCTTCAGGAGTCACAATGTTCTTCAGAAGTAGTTGAGTTCTCAACATGTCGTTAAACATATCAGAGAATCTCTTTCTCATTCTTCCAACAAACTTGGAGAACTTAACTTCATCTCTCAAGATTTCGGAAGAACGACCCAATGACATACCAGAACCTTCACCTTCAATTCTGGTTTCAGGAACATTCAGAGCTCTATAAAGTTTTCTCTGGAAGTAGTTGATATCAGTAATTTCACCAAGGTTCTGACCACCAGGAAGTGTTGTAATTTCAGTACCACGACCACCTTCTCTTCTAGGTAACCAGAAGTCTTCCATCATAGACATGAACTTCTTATCATCACGAAGTTCACCAGTGTTTGCATCATAGACAAGTTTGTTTCTATAACGCATCATGACATCACGCAGATACTGTTCTGCCTTCTGCTTAGGAAGATTGCCAACGTCAATGTAGAAGATTCTACGTTCTGGTGCTCTTGATAGTCTGTAGATAACCAAACTATCCTCAATCATCATCAACTGATTGAGTGGTTTGATTGCCTTATGCATCCAGGACAATGTAAGTCCTTTGTTCCTATCTACCAGACCAGACGTACAATAGGTAACAGAATCGCGAGTCATCTTGACTCCCTTCTGTGGATTACCACCGTACCCAGTACCAGTACGAGCGTCTGGAGTATAGATGAAGAACTCTTCTATCTCTGGAAAATCATATGCAGTTTCATTGTTATTCGTAAATGCGGTTTGTGCGGTCTGAACACCATCAGGACCCTTCTTCTTCAACTTACGAACATAACGCATTTTGGCTGAGTCAATATACCTCAGCTCTTGAATACCATCTTGTGGTTTCTTTTGGTCAATGACTTTATTGTAGTAAAGTCTTCCGTCAATATACCAATTCCTAAAGATTTCGTGTGCCTTCTTATCAAAGTCAAGAAGTTCGAGAATGTATCTAAACTCTTCTCTTACCTTTTTCTTGATGTTATCACTTGCACTTAGATTAGACAGTTCGATTGATACCGGAGTATCATTTGTGTCTGAAACAATTGCTTCGTTTACAATATCTTCGATTGCACTATCACATTCTGGATAGAGTGCCATCTGACGATACCGTCTGATGAGATCAGTCTCGTTTTTATATACCCCTTCAATATCTACGTAGCTACCAAAAAAACCGCTACTAACATAGTTCTCCGATCCATCCTGATTATTGGGTGGAACCGGAGATACTACGCTAGGCGGTGTCTTTTCGCTATCTTCAATTGAGTAACCAAATAGTCTCGCCATTGCAATATATTTACTAGAAGTGTATCTCCTAGTTATTTATCATTCAATCAAAACTTCACCATTATTGCTACCAGAAGACTCCAGTGAGTTACCGATAGTATAGTATTGAACATCGAATGATACCGTAAATTCTTCTAACGTATCCCCACTATCGTATGACAGTGCGATTTGACTGATATTCGTTGGGAAAATATCGAAGAACTTATACGTCCTCAGAACCGCGGACTGACCACCTTCATTGGTGGTTGCAAATCTTTCAGCACCTCTACCGAGTTGTTGAACATATGCGTCAGTCATATATGATGATGGGTTGGTAACACCAGTTGCATCATCGAGCTTACTGATAACGTTTGCCCATCTCTCGAACGCTGTTCTAAGTTGGAAGTCCTCATCATTGATGATTGTAACTTCCCATGGATCGAACGTTCTGTCTCCAGCAACCTTCAATTGTCTACCTCTAAAAGGTACATTGAATGAAGGTGTGTTTGAAGCGGGAAGGGCTGCAGCCTTACAAAGGAACTTAAAGGTTCCATTTTCTGACTGGTCCCCACTACCCCATGCATCAGAAATTGCTGATGGAAATGATGGAATTGAAACTTCAAATAGATTGGGGCGGGCGCCACCGCCCGCTAATCTAGATTTGAATTGTGAAAGTGACTTGGTTTCTGCCATTTTTTGATCCTCCTAGTAGTTATTTAATATAATCAAACAGTACCAATTACTTCTTCGAAGTCAACACCAGTTCTAGTGGCAACGAACGTCAAGGTGACGAAGTTGATAGACTTGGTTGGCTTCAGGAAGATATCAGCTCTAAATTCATTGTTGTCAATGATATCTGGAGTGTTGTTGGATTCGTCACAAATAACTCTGAAATCGTAAACACCTCTCTTGGCTTGAACATCTCTCAAATAGGGTTCGACAATGTTAACAAAGTTCGCTCTAGTGTTAGAGTCATTGAGTTCGAACAACTGATCGTTTGCGGCTCCCTCAAGAGCTTGTTCTACAGTCAAGAACAATCTTCTTACGTTAATTCTATCGAAGGCCGAAGAATAAGCAAGAGCAGTCTTGTCACCATAAAGTGCAATACCAGAACCTCTTTGGTTGATGATTGAGTTAATTCTTGAACCGTAGAGTTCATCTCTCTGATTCTTGGATGGGTTGTATGCCATCTTAACTGCATTATTCAGAACACCTCTCTGAAGACCAGCAGGTGAGAACCAAGGATATGTATTAAGAGCAGTTCTTACCATCAAACCAGCAGTATCACCATTGGTTGGGATGTAACGGAATGCGTTATTAAATCTATCGTAGGTGTACTTATAACCCGTATCAAACACCGCATAAGACGATGATTGTAGAGGTGAATAGAATCCTAGGACATTCGAGGTTTGTGTAGTAGAATTAGTTACATTCACCACATTGGCTCTGTGTGGAGAGATAGTTGCAATACAATCTTTTCTCTGTTCTGCAATAGAAATTAGAAGATTGGCTTTTGCTTGTGATTCATTTTCTAAACTAAGTCCAGGACCCATGATTAGATAATCAACAGCAATCTCATCTCTATTTGCGAATAGATTGTAACCAGCCAAAAGACCAGGAAGGTCAGCAGCCATACCACCATTAGCACTGTAGTCAACACCACCACTCAAAGTGTAACTTACATTTCCAAGTGAGGAGAAACTAATACCCTGTGCTTCTTGACCCCAAAGGCCTTGGGCGTTTGTATACGGTGTGAAGGAAGTTGAGAAACCAGATGCTGTTGGAATTGTATTCCAATAAGTATCTTCTGCATTCGATGGGTTGAAACCAGCAAAGGCAAACTTCGAGTTGTTTGCAATGAAGTCCTTATAGTAAGTCCTAGTAGGATTGTCTCCATCAGCAGTAGCATCAGAAGCCTTAGACAACGATACAAATCTCTCAACAATATTACCCTGAACTCCGGTAACCTCACCCGTGTCGTCTACAACAACTACGTGTATTGCATCGTTTGCACCAGATCTTTCAGTTACATATCTGTTAGCTACTGGTCTAGGAGCAATGTTTCTCCAATAAACTGTAGAGTTCGTAAGACCAAGGGTTTGCTCATCATACCAGTCAGATACTGTAGAAGTACTAGAAGTGGTTGGTGTTCCACCAGTTCCTGGAGTGATAGTGAGTATATCACCATCAGAGAATGAATTTGCTGGATTGTAATTCTGATAAGTAATCGGAGTTTCAGTTCCTGCAATCGATGTCAGTGTTTGATAGGTAACAGCCGTACCAACCAATGCAGATTGAGCAATACCTACAGACAATGTGACCGTAGAAGAACCAAAACTTACAACATCAATACCACCATTATTTTGTGTGACACAAATCGTTCCTGTAGTAATACCAGATGTACTATTGACAGAAAGTATTGTTGTACCTGCGGCTCCAATACTACTTATTGTAGTAAAACCAATGTTTGTAGTAGATTGTGTGGTCGGGTTAACTCTTGCAAGTACCCTAACTTCAATCGAACTATTTCCGTTTACTGCATCGGTGGTAACACCAGTGATGATACCCTTCAGGTTACCTGTGAAGGTATTAACAGAACCATTACCTGGAATAGATACTGCGTTCTTTGCAGTAGAAACACCATAACCAACTACCAGTCCGAGTGCACTAGGGTTAGTAGTAGCAATACCTACAGATTGGTCCGACTTGTTATCAATGGTACAAACTTTCAGACTATTCGACCATGTACCAGGATTTCTTGCTGCCCAGTAGAAACTAGAATCCGTAGTATGATTCTGTTCGTAATCATCTAGGTTATCAATTCTAACAGCTTCCGAAGCTTGTTGAGTTCCGGCATTACCGTTATTCAGGGTGTCTCCACCGACTCTAACAACTTTTAGAATACCACCGTAGGAGAGGAATGAATTTCCAGACATCCAGTATTCATACTGTCTATCAGTTCCAATTGGCTTACCAAAAGTATCAAGGAATTGTTGCTGTGTCTCAATCGTAATTGGCTCATTTACTGGTCCCAGTGAAAAGGGTCCTGCAATTGCACCAATGTTGTCAAGAACATTCTCAGCTCTTCCAACAGTTAAGTCAACTTCCCTGACTAAAACTCCTGGAGATAGTTGAGGAGTAGCCATGTTTTCTCTCTCCTTTGTTACTCATTTAACTAAAAATATTTATGAATATCTCGGTTTTGATAGGGTAAACAAGAAGTAAACCCTACCAATCAGGATATTCCCATCTTGATTTTGGAGCTCTATCTTTCTTTTTCTCTTTTACGTACTTAATAAAACACTCTTTACAGACATACGAATATGAAGAAGGAACTGCTCCTCTATCCTTTCTTGTTCTGTAAAAGTCATCTACAAGATTTTTTACTTCACCACAACTTTTACATCTCCTATCATTTAAAAGTAAATGACCCAGTTCTAGTTGTTCATCAAAGTCCATCAGTAGTTCCAGAGTTCCCAACCACCAGCGGCTGTTCCATACTCATCATACTCATTACTCTTGGTATACCATCTATCTCCTTCGTTATCTACAAAGGTTCCTTCATCTAAACCGTCATTCATAAAACCAAACGGTGCCATGTCTTGTTCAATTTGATTCTTCTGTTCTTCATATAATCTCTTACGAACATCTTGGTCAGTCAGTTCTTTAAAGTAATCTTGAGCAACCAACCATGCATAGATGACTAGACACATTGCAAGGTCATCATTACAACCCTCTTCTGCCTCGAATGAATTACTCTTTGAAATAAATGTAGTCAATTCTGAAATAATCTCGTAGTCATTGAAGATAAGTTTATCTTCTTCAATCATTGTCTTGAGATTGAGTGACCCAATCTTCTTGACTGTCTTGGACATCTTGACACCAAGTTGTGTTTTAGTTCCAGAGAAACCTTGACCTACAACCTGTCCTGCTCTACCACGCATTGCACACATCAGAACATTCTGATACTCCAAATCATATTGAAGAATACTCGCAACCTGGTCTCCAATATCATTGACCTCACAGAGAACAAATGCATTGTTATATTTCTTTGCTAACTGAAAAATGATGTTAGGAAACAACATTGGTTTGATCTCATTGTTCCTATACTTTGCTACAACTCTATGCGGAAATGTAGTAATATCGGTAATAATAAAGGCAGAGTAGTCATTCCCCACCCCTCGTGCAACGTCAACAGTCATAATATAATCATTGTCAGGAATTGGTACAGCATGAACATCCAGTCCCGCACTTGTTTGAATTGGATTATCGTATACTAAATTTTTCAGTTTACTTGGTGCAATCAATGTGTCAACAGACCCTAGGAACTCACAATTATGTGAAACTATTTTATTGGTAATGTATAGGTTTTCTTCCCCTACATCCAATAAATCATATAAGTATATTCCTTCCTCAACTATTTCATTATATACAACTTTTTTTCCTTGAATAATATCATCAAGTTTTAGAGAAGATGCCTTTATCTTCTCACTCCCAAATGAATGATTATCAGAACATTTTATCTCACTTCCATCATCAAAAATAATCCAATGATAAAATGGTTTGAAAACTTTCTGTATTCCACTAAATGATTGAAATCCAGTTGGTGTCTTTACTTTTATATTGTTGTTTATTTTATACATTTGTCCAACACTCCTTTAATATAATACGTTTCATTCCTTGTGGTGTTATATTATAATCACTACAGTATTTCTTACAAAATGCTTGAATATAAGACATTTTTCTTCCATTTTTTGCTACATCTCCAACACCATCAACATGTGGTTGTTCTTGATACAAGTTTCTTATTTGTGTGATTTGTTTGTCAGTAAGTTTTCTACTCCAGGCAATACCTTTTCTTGTATTACTAAACTTTTGGATAGTTTCTTCACTAAAACATCCCTTTTTACCTTTATTCCAAGGCACATTTCCTTTCTTTACTCCCCCAATACCCTTTCTTTCATAATCATCAAATCCTTCCCCACCAGAGGATTTATTCCATCCATTTCTATATGTATCATACTTATCTATATTTTCTATTTCCAACATCTTGGCATCAGACACTTTAAGATTTTCATATAAAATCTCAAATGTATGTGGTGGTTTTAATCTTTTGTGGTCTCTTTTCCTAACATCAATCTGTTGTGTTTGACCAACATATTTGACATCACCATAATCATCTCTCAATAAGTAAATATAATACATAACTTTTATTTTTATTTATAATCCAAGAAACTCACATTGTATTGTATAAATCCTCTATCCTCATCTCACTGATAATATCATCTTTCTCAACTTCTACCAATGTATTACCTCCAACGCACTCAAACTCAATCTTAAATTGTTGTTCGGACGTGTTTTTAATTGTCTGTTCTTTCCAGACCTCATCTCTACCAGGAACTTCTGACCAATGAACATCGGTTGGAATATATTCATTTTTTTGTTTTTCTGCATCATGCCACAGTCTGTAGAAGTGGTTCATGCCGTGAGGCGTAGAAACAATAATTACTTTCGTTGATTGTCCAGAAGTGATAGTAGGATAAACAGAGGCAAAGAACGCGTCAGCAACGTGATTAGGAACAAAGGCGAACTCATCCAGAAAAAGAATGTTAAAAGACATTCCTCGGACAGCTGAAGCGGAAGTTGATGCTGCAAGTATTTTTGATCCGTTTTCCAGTTCTATGTTTCCTTTATTCCAGACCAGAATACCTTGCTGCATCCATTTAGGTAAGTTCTCATATGCAGTAGCCAGTCTTGCTAATAGTTCTCTTGCAGTTGTTGCTTTGTTTGCGAGAATACCAATGTTTACACTATCATTAAAGATAGCATAGTGAAGTAGATACGATACACAGGTTGTAGACTTACCAGTCTGTCTAGGCATCTTACAGATATTAAATCTGTTCTCGTGGAAATTATTGATTAACTTATCTTGAAAATCGTAAGTTCTAAATGGTTGAAGACCATGATCCAAGGTCACAATCTTTACATAATTATTTGCAAAGTATACCGGGTCTTGCTTGCACTTAATATATTCTTCAATATTCTCTTGCGTAAACTCAATTGAAGTATTCGCCTTCTTCAATAATGGGTTGCCCAAATAGACATCATTACTCATAATTAATTATCCGTAAGCAAAACATCAAATGTACAAGTATATCCACCATTATTTGTTAATGTGTGCATTCTTGCATCAATATCTGTTTTTTCTGGGAATGACTGAGGAACTGGATAAGTAAGTTGATATTGACCACCAACACCATTTACATATGCAACGTGTTTTACTCCAAAATTCCCTGTGCCTCCTTCACGAACAAAAAGTTTAAAACTACCTGTTGATGTTCCCTGTGCAGTTACATCTAATCTCATTATATGACCAGTTTTACCTGCAGGAACAGTATATATTGCCATCAGTGTCTGTCCTATATTTTCTAATATTTTTGCAACAGTGGTTGTAGATACTCTTATTAGAATACGCTTACTGTTTGCAATATCAGCAGTGTTTGCATAGATCGCTCTATACACTCTGTAAAATGTATTAGTAGTAGTTGCTGAGAATCCAGATATAGTTACAGTCTCTGTAATGACATTGTAATTTACATCAAGTCCTTGTATCTCTACAGTATCTCCATCAAGGTCAGTACTAGTATTATTTTCATTATTTGGCTCTACAACTCGAACTTCAAGTTGACTGCCTGCAGAAATTGTATCCCAAGGATAATTTGTGTCATTCTCATCCCAAATCGTTCCATTAGTATTTTGACTCATTTCAGGAACAGCACCAAACTTGTGGATTTGTCCGTATCCTGGAGGTAAAGAAATTTGGGGTATGGGTGATACAACCCAAGGTGAAGTTCCTTGATTTACCGTAATACTATTGCCAATGGAGATAACTGTATCTGAAGAGATTCCCGATATATTAGCATCTACGGGAAATCTATTATCAGTAGAAATATATTGACCATCACTTGATGCAATCCCCATCACTTCAAACAAGGTAGTCTCTTGTTTAAGAAATGTACCTATTCCAGAATTCCAAATAGCCATAATTTAAACCCAATCTAATTTGCCAGGGTGATATCTTCGTACATCACCAAACTTCACTGTTGGACTTTGTTCTACTGGATATACCCTTTGAACAATTGCACCAGGATATTCACTTTGTAGTTGTTCTGCCAACTCTTGATTAGTTGGTAGTCTTACAGAATTGTTTTGTTCCAACTTCATTCTATATATACTTCCCATCCAAACAAAATCTGCAACATATTGATAATTTTCTTCCACCTGTTGTTCGGGAGAAGCAGAATTATCACCACCAACATTGAGTGTTCCATTAAAGTCACCATTAATAGTGACGGATTCATTGAGAAATTCTTTAAAGTCTTTCATATCAGCAGTTCCACGCTTTGAGTGATTTGGACAATCTATCCTCACCTGTGTTATTAGAAGGTTTCTGTCTCTTTCTCATTCCTTTCATCCTTGCACAGAATGATGTTCTTCTCTTGTTACCAACTTTCTTTGAAGGTGCTTTTAGATCAGAACCAGGATTTTCTTTTTCATAAGACTTACGTCCTTTTTCGTTAAGACCACCAGACTTATTCTGACCTTCTTTTTTGGTCCATGCGGCTCCTTCACTCATATCACCACCTTCATCGTGATTCTCATCTTTCATCAAATCACCATTTCGCATTACATGATGACCTTTAGGTACTGGCTTACATTTTTTAGAGTCATTACAATAGTACTCACCTTTAGAACAACTCTTACTAGATTCTTCATTAACACCAACATTCAGCATTGGTTCGCCGGGGTTATACGGTGCAAGATCAAATCTTTGAAGATAACAGCCAGGATAAATCTTCTCAAGTACTGACTGTACTTCTTTTCTAGATGGTCTCTTAACATCAGGGAAGAAAAGTTTCATCATTACGTATTTACCTCTCCAGGTAAACCCTACCAAATAAACATTACCATTCTGTGCAGGAACTCTAGTCGCCTCTTCGATAGTCTTTTCTTCCTTCATCTTCTCACGCTTTGCTTTCGTCTTAGCAAGGATACGTGCCTTAGCATCATCCTGATCTTTCTTAGGAATAGGAGTTACGGCACCAACTGTTTGATCAATATCACCAACATCATATCCTTCAGTCTTTACACAATTGGGAACTACTCTTTTACCCTTCTTCTTCATACCCTTCTGGGTATAACCAGACCAACACTTTTCGTCAAGAACTTCTACTTCAATACCCGCGGCTTCCATACACCTGATCTGAAGATCAGTCATCTCAGGAAGAGCCATAAACTCTTCATTCTTTGACTTACCGTAGTTGGCAGCACCTTTCTTACGGCATTGAACCAAACGACCAGAAGCATATGCAGAAGGCCATACAGAAGCAGATGCCTTTACCTTATGGTAACATGCATCCTTCTTACCACTACCTTTACCCTTCTTGTCCGCTTCATTGATTTCCATTTCTTCTTTCATTTTTTTCTTTGGTTTGTCAGTTGAAACGTAAGTTGGTTTTGCAGCACCAGACTTTGATTGTTGGTTTGGGTCTGCTTTCTTCTTTCTGCTTTGTACAGACTTTCTTTCAGCAGGAGTCATACTAGCCCTCTTTGAAGAAGATACACACTTGGGTGTTCCTTCACCTGGTTTATCACTAGCACATGTGCCACCAGTGACCACATTGACCCAACCAGACTTACCGTCTTTAGACTTGGATCCCTTAAACCATTTATGTAGATTACCTTCTTGTATTTGTGTTTTAATCCAATCGTCGGGAATCATATTGTGTTTAGCCTTGAACTTATGATGAAGTTCTGTTGCAGAGATGTCATTATCTTTCGCAACCTTCTTCATAAGTCTATCGACTGAATTATGAGATGTATTATTTAGTTTTACTAAACCTTTTTCAAGATCAGTTACTACAGACATTGGTACGAATTCTCCTATTATTTATAGAATACTGATAGAAGTATAAGAATCCAGTTCGAATGCTAGTGACTTCCACTCAGTTCCAAGATAAATCTGAACTTTACTCTCTGTTGTATTATAAATCATCGCACCTTGTGTCACAGTCAATGCATCTCTTTGTGTTGTCGTCAGAGTTGGTGGGTAAAATTTATCTGATGCTTTTACTGTAGTAGAAGTTACGTTACCAGTGACATCTCCAACAAAACCACCTGTTGATGTAGTAATGCCAGAAACATTAATGTTATTGACCTCAAAACCTTGACTATGTAAATTTTGAGTATGGAAAAGTACTCTTAAGATTTAATAGTTCAGTTTCTAAAACCTTTACTGTCTTTATTGCACTCTGTTCTACCCTTGGGGTCTCATTAAACAAGAATGCTTCAAAAATCTTAGCATCTTTTTTAATTTTTTCTAACTCTTTCTCTTTTTTTAAACTTTTTTCTTTAACCTTCTTTTTTTCTTCACTCAAACTTGCAAAAAGGTCTCCTAAGGATACCTCTCCAAGTATTTCTTTAGTCTTTTCTTTGTCTTTTTTCTTTTCTTCACCAATAAGAGAAAAGAAATCTCCTAAGTTATCCATTTTTTACACAGATATAGTAGCATTTACCATAACAGAACCCTCAAATACCTTAGAAACTACACTAGAACCTGATGTTACAAGGATATCATAGTAGTTTCTACCTACTGTCAGATTAGATGTAACTGTAGTACCCATTGACAAAGTAATTGTTCCAGTAGTTGATGCAATACCTACAGCAAAACTTTGAACATTACTAGAGTCTTCAGGATACTTTCTTACTTTAGATACCCCTGTATATCCAGTCAAATCGATAATGGTTTGGTCAGGGTTCTTCATCACAAAATTTTGTGAAAAATCTGTTCCCTTATCAATTTGTATATTAATAGATTCGACAGCCATTTCAATCTTTTTATGTATTTATGTCTTTACCGGCATTCTTTAACATCTTTTGAAGGTCTGCCGTTGAACCTACAAAAAGGGCATTGTTGACAGTAGTTGGTCCTTTCGATTCCTCTTCCTTATTAACATCCTTCAGTTTTTTCTGAAGGTCCATCAATTTATCAGTTGCATCAGAAACACTCTTAATCAATTGTCCCGCAACTTCATATGCACGAGGCATCTCACTTTCTTGTGCAAGTTCAAGAATACCATTAATTGCTTCTTGTCCTTTTTCGATAATCGAATACAAATTACCTCTGGTATATTCGTAGTCTTTACGAATATCTTCTTTAGAATTTTTATAGTGTTCTATCTTTTTTTCGATAGCATTCTTTTCCGGTATTACTTCTATTGGTTCAATATCAAAAGTTTCATTGAGTTTTTCATACTTATCCATGATTTACCTCAGAAAAGATTTCCATCAAAACCGAAATTGTCACCAACTTCGATTTGTGCATTATCTGCTTGGGTTATCGTATATACCTTTTCCCCAAGTAAATGATTTTGTAGTGGTGACTTATCTTGAGCTCTCTTAACTGATAACCTATTACCTGTCACATTCTCTACATACATCTCTTCTTGACCGATGTAAATATAAGATTTCTCTGGAATTTTAGTTCCATCATCAACATCGATTACAGTTTCTACCATATCAACATTCTCTGCAAGAAGAGTTGCAACCACACCATCATAATCTTTGACTGCTCTTGGTGTAACTTGATAAGTAACATCTCTCTGATAAGAATTTCCACTGGTAGAACCAGCAACATATCCAACAGTAACCTTCTTGATGATATCGGAAGAAACATCTTTGAGAGGACCAAAGACATAAGTCTTTGCAGTAAATGTTATAGTATAAATTAGTGCTCTTCTTGTATCAAAATTACCCTCATAATCATCACTCATATCAATGTTGTCCAGTTGAACTGGAACATTGATTACTTCATTCAGATTTCCCAAGAACTTGATGGGGAGTGTATAACCTGGTTGAAAGTATGGAACAATCTGTTCGATAATTTGAAGCATATCATCGTTCAATTTTGTGTAAATTGAAAGAGTGATTGTCATGTTATATGGAACGGGAAGATATCCTTTCTTCGTCTCTGTTCCGTCAGGATTTGTATAAACTACAGTCTGTGTTTGAGTTGATTTTCTCGAAGAATCATATGCAAGATTCGTAAACTCAAATGACATCCTCGGAAGTGTCATTTGAACCGGTGCATTCAAATCCGGGTTCTGTTTTAGTCTTGCAAGAAATTTTTGAGTAGGTCCGTAAGCAAGAGGAACTTTGATGACACTAAAAGTAGAATCATTTTCGTCCTTATGGTGAATTTCGATTCCATTGAATAATGAACCAAATCCAATAATTACAGATCTAAAGATCTCATTGTAAAAATAATCAAACATTACTTTGAAGACATATACTTCTATTTATCAGGGCATACCAAATGGATTGGATGTTGAGAAATCCAAAATTGTTTTTGCTTCTGATTCAATGGTATCATTATCTGCAAAAGGAGTTACTAAATCGTCAGTATTTGCAGAACCAATTACATACCTGGCTCCAGATGTACTACCGGTTAGATATTCTTGTGGAACAAAACTACCGCTTACAATACTGATTTCAATAATGTTTGTAATACCATTCCATTCCTTAACTCTTGCAGTTGTTCCAGATACAGAACCAGTTACAATTTCATTGAACACAAACATTCCACCGACACTAATGTTGGGGTTATCAACAAACGGTGGATCAATAATTACAACCGGGTCGGTATCATATCCAGAACCACCATCTATAATATAAATTGCAGTAACAATACCCGCACTAATTGTCGCAAGACCCACAGCATATCTAGATGGTGATGGGTATAATGAGTCAAATGTACTAGTAGAATCATCCCAGTAGTAATTGGTATCACTGAATAGTGGATAAGTTCCTGCAGTTAAACCAATAGAAACCTTGGGCGGTTTAATATATCCAGAACCACCATCGGTAACTGTAATTTTACGAACAGAACCGTCTGAAGAAATACCAGTAATAGCAGCTGCACCAACACCAGTATCACCAGTTATTGATACCCAAGGGGGAACTACATATCCACAACCAGCATCTGTCATATGAATGGCGGAAATTCTACCACCTATACCATTACAATTTGGATAGTCATAAGATAGTGATGCAATACCTGTAGCAGTAATTCCTCCTGGAGGTGCTGAAGAGAAACCGACCTGAGGTTGTGTCACATAATCTTTACCCATATTGGTAATAGTTACCTGACTAACTGCACCTGCGGGACATACCTGTGCGGTTGCTGTTGCGGATCTACCAGCACCAATTAGTGTCAGTGTCTGAATATAACCAATCTGTGCAATCTTATCATCAATGTCTTCGATACCCGTATCGATAACTTCATCTTCATAACGGAAGAGTTCACATCTTAATTCATAGACATACGTTTTCTTGAGTTGGTAGAACGGTTGCTCATGTTCTACAAACTTAATTTCAAACAATCTATCCCCAAGAGGGAAGTAAATCAAATCACCTTCTTTTGGTCTTGTTGAAAGTTCAATATCAGGAATATCTTTAATCAGTGGTGTAATATAGTCTTCGTACCTTTCTTTCGAAATTATGAGTTGTAAGTCATCTCTATTTTCAATACCAAACTTCGATAGAATACTTCCTTGACCAGTATATCCATCATAGTTATCTACATATGCCTCAATTGGATATGCATTAGTAAAGTCAGACTGAATGACTTCTTGTATAACTGTATTAGTTGTAACATACCTTCTGGGTAAGTAATAAACTTCTATTCCATACATCCTCAACTGTTCGTTGACAAGACTCTGGACTAGATTCTGCTCAGTTTGACTACCGTTCAGGAAAAATGGGTTGAGCATAACGTATTACCCAATAAGATCTAAAGGTGGAAGTTCATATGTACTCATCATCTTTTCTTGGATCTTATCAAGATCTGCTTGACCGTCTTCATATATTTGTCTTCCATTAAATTCAATACCACCTGGAAGTTTCACACCCTGAAACTTAATTAAATTCTGACCCCATTGTTTTTTGACAAGGGCAGTTACATATGGTTTTAGGAATGAGTCATTCCAAATTCTTGGATAATCATTGGGGTCATTTGCTGCCCAACAATCAATAACAAGAAACTCACCAACTGACAATTCACTCCAATCAATATCCAAATATAGTCTATCAGTTCTCTGATTGAATCTAATCTGTTTATGAGTATTCAGGATAAAGTTAACTGTCTCCAAATAACTCATCGTCATCGAATACGATGTCAAATCATATCCAGATGCACCCCATCCATTAAGACCAATAAAGTCATTCAACATCATTTGATATCTGACATTGAACATACCCTGTCCCATTCCACCACCAAACTGAAATGCTTTATTCACTCCAATGATTGAAGGTGGGAGTTGTATATAATTACTATTTTGATAATATGTAAATGTAGTGGCAGTCCCTACAATATTTGCGGTAGCGGATGTTGATGCCATACCAACAGTCCCATTCTGATTTTGAGGAGCACCAGGTGGTCTTGCCCTACCTCTATTAATATCGTCTTGAGTTACCTGATACTTTAAGTATACCTGGGTGACACCATCAAAGTGCCTCTCGTTAAAATATTGAATGGCATCATCAATCAAATCCTGAACCTGTTCGTCAGCAACATTGACCTCCAAAATAGGAGCACCAAGTTGTCTCAAAACATAATCAGTGAATTCTTGTCTGGTGGTAGGCTGAGCCATTTATATAAGAACTTCTATATTGACTATTTATAGTTCGGTTTCAACATCGATGTAATGTTTGAAAGTAAACTCTTAATATCACTCATATCATCCTTTAGAGATGAAACTTCTGTTTGGAGAGAATTAAGTCTTTCTCTCTCTTCATTCATTTTTTCCCTATTCTTCACATAGGCTTGGAACTCAAGGTTATTTTTGTTGACAATGGCCCCGGTTGAGGAGTCTCTAAAATAACCATCCATTCCTTCTACTGGTATTAAATGTTTCATATCAAGCGAACGAAATTGCACGAAGGTTTCTTATCAGTGGAGCATTGGACTGATCGATCGATGTACCAACGATCTTGATACGGAAAGATGTAAATGGTATCAACTCATCAATTGTGAATTTATACTCCTTGTAGAGGTTCACAGACGGTTCTGGTTGATAGGAATCAATAGAGGGTACTCTTACATCAGATGTACCATTATTGTTTGAGATATCAATAATAGAACCGTTACTCGCGATATTTGAATATCCAGGGAATGGTACAAAAACAGTCTCTTCTGGTTTAGTATCTTGATTCAATGCATAGAACAATCTAATATCATTGTTATTAGAAATGTATGCATCCAATATGACTTGGAGAGATGTTGCAGGATTTTCAAGAATAATATTCTTGGAAACATATACAAACGAATTTGGATCGTTCTCAGTGCCATTGACTCTAAAGTCAGATGCATAATTAGTAACAGGTCTATCTATTCTATTTGAAGTAAAGACTACAGATGCGTTATCCAAGTCAATTGCAGGACTCAATCTTTCATCAGTAGTAAACATACTGAACAACATAGAGAATGACTTTTGACCAGGGAATTGGTCACTATTCAAATATAGAGACTCATTGAGTGGTGATGGAATCATTCTTTGAGAATCAAAGTAATTTTTACTAAACAAATTGACCTGCTCATAACCCTCATCAAGGTATGACTGTTGATTTCCAGAAATACTTGATGCAGAAATTGTTCTTACCTGAGTAATAAGATTAGTCGCAGTTGGTGTAATTGTGGTTACCTTGGGTGTAATCAATGAGAATGGTAGGTTGTAAGTACCTGTTACATTTGGACCACCACCGACAGTTCTTTCATTGAAGTATAGTGGTGGGAAACCATCTGCATTACCAGGTGCTCTATTGACACCACCAATATTCATTTGAACTTTAATGTAGTAGTAATCCAATCCAATCGGAGCTTCTACCAAATCACTTGCATTAACATTTGATAGTAGGTGTTGTCTATTAATTCTTCTCAACGAAACACCATTCAGTTCGTACTTAGTAACGATTTCACCCAAATCGTGAGTTGCTAATGTTGTATTATCAACTCCTCTTACAATACCGGTCAATGTTCTACCATTAGTTCCAGTGTAACTAATAATTTCTTCTCCAACCTTGATATATCCAGGGTTAGTAGCACCAACTCCAATATTCTCAAATGTTGCGAAATCAGTTATAACGCCCTCAAGAATGATGAATGATGTAGAATTGAATGGATATTCTTGAGCCAAAGTAGTTGGTGCCCCATCACTCGATACTCCATCAATATTGAGTCTATCTACATTAGAATATAGACCGTGATTTCTTTGGAATACTTTGATGTAGTCACCATTAGTAACCGTAGTTATGGGTGATAGGGGAATTACATCTCCACCTACAGTGCTGTTGAGTTCTGTTGTAATACCACTATTATTATCAAAATATAATGGATAACTAGAATTGGAAACAAAGTTACCCTGAACATTTTCCAATACAAGAGTGTTATTTCCAAGAATAGATTCAACAGAAAGTTGCATCCCAGAACCAAGATTGACACCACCTAGATTGACAGGTGTCAGAACATCACCGACTACGTAACCAACACCACCATTGTTTATAGTTGCTGCTGTAGCAGAACCGTTAGTAATGGTAATATTTACAGTAGCATCTAGTCCTTTACCAGTAATTGATGTTAGGGCAACTCCAGTATAAGATTGACTACCACTTGCAGGTACATATCCACTACCACTATTAGTAATAGAAAGATTTGATGTTGTAGATCCAGCAAAGGCAACTAGTGTTCCTGTTGCACCAATATTGAGTTGTTTGACAGTGTTACCCAATACCAAATCACTATCTTGAACAGTAGTACCAAGACCAACTCTAATCTCTCTAGAATTCATAGAAAGACCAGTTGGATCGATCTGTGAAAGAGAAGATGGTAGATTTGGATTAAAGAATTGTACGTTACCAGATGGTCTGAACGAGGATCTAAATATCTCAAACTTAAGATCTTCATACTGACTTGGAGTCCATACTGAAGCATTTTGAGATTTAAACAAAGAACCAAGGAGTGGTTGTTCTGTTACAAGAATCTGACCAGCCTCTTGATCTATAGTTCTTACATCAGCCTCACCCAGTCTACTAATCCATACTTTCCACTCAACGGAGTGTGACAACAGAACCATAGCATATTCGGTTCCACCATTTAGATACACTGGAGAATCCAATGTAATGGTGTATGGAACAGAACCATCGGCACTGACTGTTACATCTGCAGGATTGATATCAACTTCAGAGAAAGGAAGAACCGTTTCTGTAGGTGTTCCAAGTTTACATTCTCTCAACTGGAAAGTTGCGGGAACGGTTGCATCTTTTGCTTGGAAGAATACATTGACCTTAGTAACAAAGATTCCAGTCTCATCATCAACTCGGAATGTTTGTGCGAGAGGGTCTCCTCCCTGCGGCCGAGGACGAGGTGGTGGTGTTGGTCGTCGTATAACATTAGTGGTGAAATTATTGTTAGTGACGTTAGTAATAAAATCTTGTTGGATATTTGTAATATCTTGTTCGATTGTAGTTATAACATCAAATCCACTTTCAACCGCAATAGTATTAGTTGTGAAGTTATCATTAATATTTCTTTGTTGACTAAGGTCCTCAATGCCAACTACAGCATTTCTCAAAGAAAGTGTTGCTTCTTGAGTTGTATCTACATCACCTTGTGAATAGAATGTCCCTTCTCCTGCAGTCGAGACAGCACCTTCAATTTGACTATTAATTTTACTACTGGTGAGTCTAAATCTTGATCTACCAGTTTCAAACGTTGGGTTGGCATTATTCGCACCATCAGGTACTCTGAATGATGCCTGTAAAGTACCATTCTTATCACTAATGAGTCTTACATTAGTAACTTTTGCTTGAGCACCACTAGTTCTACCGGTCAAAATCATCCCACTTGAGATGTATCCACTAAACTGTGGGAAATCTTCAGACGAAAGACTGAATGTATCAATGTTTACAGTATTAGAAGATTCTGAATATGCCGAATTGACAAAAACGTTTCTGTCATATGGACTTTCATCATAAATGTCTGTTGGGTTGTTGTATGGACCATACTTATGATTAGATGTTGCAACTCTAAAGTCTATACGTGGAACAGAACTCGAATTGTTTTGTTGAGAACCACCATTATTCAATCTACCAAAGACTGTCTCACCAATAGAGAATGACCCATGGATCATTTCAATTTCAATCAACTTAGGTACAATAAATTTGTTGACATCTACTTGATCAAAGAATGAATAAAGTCTTGTAAATGGCCTGAATTTTGTTGCAGTAACATCAATGTTACGAGATCTCATAAAGTGAATGATATCTCTTCTTACAACTCTATCTCCAAGAGATTCGGTCTCAATTACTTCATTGACTGTTGATTGTGTTCCAGATCTTTGTTGATCTAATGTAATTCCACCACCTGCAGAAATGTTATTGACAATTGCATCACTTGCATCAACAATTCGATCGACACCAACATCTCTTCCACGAAGAAGATTATCTACAAGACCATTTGATACTACATCAGATGCACCTTGAAGGAATTGTTGGTCATTTGACAATGACATATCCAAGTTGACACCAACAGTTTCCCACGAATTCCACAGAACAGGACTTACACCAGTTCTTGAACCATCTGCATTGGTTGTTACTTCCGCACCAAGAGATTCTGCAATACCTTGGAACGAACCCTCCATCATTACGTTATTGATTTCAAGTCTATTGACATCAATCCAAACATCAACATCTGGTGTCAATTTGATTGTACCTTGCCAGAACTGAATCAGGAAAGGAGTGACACTTTCAATTCTTGTTGCATATGGTTGTGTCAGCCAAGATTGATCAGTATAGTCAAGAGTAATAACTCTTCCTGTCTGTTTGATATTGTTACCAACAATATCGGCAAATTGTGAGTCTTGGTTTGCATCAGAAGTTGCACCAATTCCAGTAATTGCAGTTGTTCCTAGTTGAAGATTAAGTGCAGTAGTGTAGTGAGAAGGTCTCAGGATACCTTTTCTAGTATCGACACTATTCTTAATACCGATTGTAGAATCTTGGGGTTCAAGAGAAGAGAAGTTATCTACAAAAATACCAGACTTGAACTTATTATTACCGTTTGCATCTTCTACAAACAAATTAAGAGTATTTGTCTCAATTTGACTCAATGAAGTATAATACTCAAGATTTTTAATTCTTTGTTCGAGTTTAGCAATATCAGTCATCTGATATCTCTTGTGCTCTACAAAGTTAATTTTTGCATCAGATGTCTTGTATAGGTATGCAGGTAAAAATACATTAGCAATATTCATTGCTCCACTGATACTATCAGGAAGTCTTGGTTGATCCTGAGGAGTACCTTGAATTACACTTATAGAACCTATTTTATCAATATAAATTCTATCTGCTCTTGGAAGATAGTACTCATAACCAAGAGTCATTACTTCATCGGAAGCAATAATGTGCTTAGAACTATGTTGATTGCCATCAACACCGTCTGCAAAATTTCTACCATCAAATTCTAGTGGTGACCTTGAACCAGCAACAACAGTATAATCACTTACCCTAGGTCTTGCATCAATGATATCGGAATTTCTATGTCCATTTACAGTAGATAGTTTTGCATAATCAAAATTATTGTAAGAATTTGCCGTGGTAATATCACCCTGGTCAGCAGGATCATAATTTGCAGTCTGATAATAAACTTTCAGTTGTCTGGATGGGATTCCTGCAGAACCTTTTCTAATAATTCTTGAGTAGTCGTAATATCCACCTTTCTGTCCATTAGAGAACTTGAAATCTTTGGTGATATTTTTAGAACCGAGTTTTGCACTATTGACAATACCATTAGTTGATGATAGACTTCCAGATACAATTTCACCGTTTTGGAAAGTCGAACTATTTAAGTAGATGAAATATACTTTAGTATCTGTAAACTTCTCAATGTATATTGCCTTGGCACCACTAGTTTGACCAGAGAGTGTCTCACCAACAATCAAATCGTTAGTTGTCCCACTAACACCATCCATCTGAGATAGTGTCATATATGGTGCAGTAGGTTCTCCTACATCGTCAGATTGGAATACACCATAAATTTTAGTTACATCAGGAGTATTCAGACAAATAACTTCGTCTTGTACTCTTGTACCAAAGGGGTAATTTCCAGAAACTAGTCCATCTTGTAGAGTTGTAGAACCAATACCAGAAGCAGATGAACTTGACTTGTCAATAATAATACTATTAGAAACAGAATTCAGTTTAGTTTTAGATGTGACGTTATTCTTCTGAATCGTAGTTATGAGTTTGGTGTTAACATCATCAGCACCTAGACCAGTAATTTGAACAGACTTGAAAGAATTGGTAAATACAAACCTATCTTCAGTAAGTACTTCAGTCTGACCATTTGATCTGATTAGAGTATATCTTTCCTCATCGAAAGGTAAGAATGACTCATTATCTCCCGCATTAATTACAGGAGTAGAGTTAGTCGTAATATTTGTATTATACTGTCTTCTAATAACAATCTCAGAATCAATCAGATCTACAGATGCAACATTAGTTTTTGGGAATGCACTGTATAGTGATTCATTATCAGTAATATTACCAGAACCAGTATTACGTTGAGCTCTGGTACTGATTATTTGTACATTTGAAACTGTTTCAGTTCCTGAAGGAAGACCACCATCACAGATACCCGTAACTGTTGTTACACCACTAACTGTAATATTGGTTCTACCAACTCCTGTTACTCTTGCAAATGTTGCAGTATCAAGATTAGTTCTAGAGAACCTTACAAGGTTACCGACAGTGACAATACCAACGAAAGAGAAACCGGGATCTACTGGAATTGAAATTCTTGAAGAATTTGCAATCTGAGGTGAACAAGTTGCGTTACCAATATCATAAACCGGAGTTTGAATAATATCTGCAGTAAATGTGTTACCAGTTCCTACAATACCAAATACTGACTTAGTATCTGAGAGTGAAAAATTAGTTGACTCAGTAACGAATCTTGCATCATCAAGTGTTCCATTGAATAGGAGTCTCTCACCTTTAAAGAAATCACCTTCAACACTATATGCAGTGATTGCAATTCCTGCACTTACGGAATACTTAAGGAACCCTGTTGCACCACTTGATTCTCCTTTAATATATGTGGAGGTGTTAAGTGTTACTGGTTCGTTAACAGTAATGTCTGTATATGTTTGAACATCAAATAGAGACAGGTCCCAAACATTCAGGTTCGGGAAGTTTGTATCATAAGAACCAGACTCAAGTGCAAAGTCGTAGATTCTTGCAATACCAATTTCTTTACCTGGTGCAGTTTCTTGATTTGAACCAACTCTTCGACTTCTAAGACTCAAAGTGTTTGTGGTATTGATACCAATAGATGGAGATCCATAGACTCTATTGAGTGCTATGGTCGGTCCAAACCCAAAGTTAATACCTTGATTTTTTAATTGTTTAGTTGCTCTTGGTTTTGCAAAGTCAATTAATGAGGGTACTATAGTTTCTACTTCGTAACCCCTGACATATGCCTTACCCGGAGAAATCTTATAGACTCCAATATTATCGTCGGGGGTATTTCCAGACTGAGTGGTTTGTCCAGGATTGTATATTCCTCTGTTTCCTTCTTCGTTGTTCAGACTGTTTTTTACAGTAGTAACAAATTCTTTCACATAATAATGACCAGATTCGTCAAAAGTTCTTCTTGCGAACTCGTCACCTATAAAGTTGTATTCAGTATTTCTATTGATTACTCTCAGAATACCATTACTAACTTCTGAAAGTTGAACAAAGTTACTTTCATCAAAATTGTCGAGAGGTTTTTTAGCTAATACTGGGGTTATCTTAAGTCTATCTGCACCTGGTGCCGTATAATTATTAAATCCTTGTGCATTATCATTCAACGATGGATCAACATCAGAAGAAATAATCTCTTCAATAATATCAAGACCAACTCTGTAAGATGGAGTATTACTATACTGGTCAAGAATTAGAGTCTGAGTTGCAACATCAACAAAATAACCTCTCAAGAAATAAATTCCTTGCGAAAGATTGAAAGACGAACCAATGACAGGAGCGTTTTGAGGAATTGTGGAACAAAATCCTTCACCAGATACAATGAAAGTTGATGCATAATTAATATTTGTACTCGTGGTTAAAACTTCACCACTTATAAAAGTACTTACATCTTCTTCAGAAGATGAGTTCTCATAGTTAACGTATAGTGTATAAGTTCCTCTATCCGATTCGTCATCCGTAATATAAGTTACAACACGTGCAGTTACATTCGACGATTGTCCAGTGATAATCGTCCCAACCAGTTGTTCTAGATATATACCTACAGGTATACCAAGAAACTCGGGCTCAATCTGAATTCCATAAAAGTTTTTGACATAAGTCAAGTCACCAGGAATAACCTTAGCACCTTCTTTGAAGAAATGGTTACCCATATCTTCAACTTGATTCTGAAGAATTGACTGCAGACCAGTTAGTTCTCTAGCCTGAACTGGATAGCCAGGTTTAAAAAGAATCTTATAATAATTTTGTTTAGGATCAAAGTCGTCAAAATAAGGAGCGACGTTTAGATTAGTTTCCTGTGGCATATCTCTTAGAATTGCAAGATAACTTTAACATCTTCTTTCTGAGAAGAGGATCGGGTAACAGAAGGTCTATTATCAACATAGATGATATCGCCAGAATATTTTTGTGATTCTGGGTTCGATACTCCTTTCGTGAATTCCTGACCCAAGTAGTATGTCCTACTATTTATTGCCGTAGAAACGCCAGTAAAGTCGGTATCAATATTTAATGTATTACCTGAAGTAGGAATAATACTGATACTACCACCATTGGTTGGAGACGCAGTAAATTCTAATTGATTAAATCCATAGACTGGAACAGTGTTTTTTGTTCCATCAGTATTAAAACCAGCAGTTCTTCTATCTTGCCAGTACTTTAGAACACCAGTTTGATTGTCATAAGAAACAACTTTTCCAACCGCAGTAGAGCCAAGACCAACAGTTTGAGTTACGAAGGAGTCTGCAGTGAATACTGCTTCACTATAACCAGTACCTACCAATTTAAGTGCATATAGTGCACTTGCTTTATCTTTGGTAAGATTTGATGAAGAACTGTGGTTTGTTGGATTTTTTACAATCCCTACTCGGGCAAATTGGTTTCCAGTAATAAAGTCAGGGTTTTGAGTATCATTTTCAAATCTTGCATAAGATAGAACATTATATGCACCCAGTTCAGAGTAAATATCAGCACCATGACCTCCGGGAGGAGGAATGATTACATCAAAAATCGGTGCAATTGTTCCATTTGGTACACCACCACTCTTCAGGTCTAATGTACCAAAAGTATAACCATGACCACCCCTAGAAACGGTGACAGATTCTACCTTTGCGTCATTGTTAATAACAACCGTGGCTTCTGCTCCTCTACCATTACCTAGAATAGGTACTCTGGTGTAAGTAACATTTGCAGTTCCAATACCAACACCACGATTTCTAATCGTTACAATCTTGATTTGACCACTGTTTGTAGCATTCTCCTTTACCGGAGCATAAGATGCATTAGTATTCCAATCAGTTGGTACTGCTATATAACTTGTAGAATCAAATTTGATAATTTGATTTGGTTTGATGGTATAAAGATACTTCCAGATATAACCATCACCACTACTACCAGCCTCTCTAGGCTCTAGGTCAGTGAAGTTTGGCTCATCCAGTGATGGACCACCTCTGTAACTATTCTCTGGATTTGCATTATTGAACAGACAAATATAAACTTTATACTCACTATTCATTACATAGAAATTTGAGTCATAAATGTCGTATGAATTAGAAGGAAGAGATGGGTTGTCCCTTGTAATATCATTTCTCCACATGTCATATGTGGTTCCAGATTGCCATATGATTTTTCTAACAACCTGGCTTACATCAGTAGAGTTGATTCTCTTAAGAGCCAACATCGTATCCCAATAATCATTAGATTGGTCTAAACTATCCTTAGGTGCTGGGGGGTTTGAATCCCAGTCACTTTGGAAGTCCGCAGGGTCTGGTAAACCAATCCATGCGTAATAAGAATTAGAAGAATTCTGGACATCATCCACAAAATTCTTCGCATTCAGAATACGTAATTGATCTGTAATTATCGCAGCCATTTTTACCGGACTTTTTTTTTATTTAGACTGTAAACAGGTCGGGATATATCACAACAGTTCCACCCATACCCGCATGAGAAGTGCATTGATAGTACAATGAGTTTGGTGCATCAAATGGGACATCAAATCTAAGTGTTCCATTTGAAACCGCATTATTGGTAACACCTGTCGAGAATGCAGAACCACCATTCGATGAACGAATCTCAAATGGATGTGCACCCATGTTATTTACAAACTCATATGATTGACCTCTTGCAAGGTATATTACCGGATCAGCCGTAGCATTTAAACCACCAGGACCAGTGAATTGATAGTGGGTACTACCATCTGCCCCAAGATTCCATTTACCTGAAGTGATATTGGATGCATCACCATAATATGTTGCACTGGTCACAACACCGAGAGTAGAGACACCACTTACATTCAAGTTTGTGGTGGTTATCTGTGATGGTGTAGGTGCAGATATTTGAACAGAACCATATGAGGTACTAATACTTACATTAGTACCTGCAGTAATTTGAGTTACAACCCCAACAAAGGTAGTAGTTCCATTACCTACTACGTTGTAAAGTTCAACAAAGTTACTATTAATCTTTTCGGCACCTTCAATAAGTGAGTCACCTGTTCCACTATTGGGAGATGAACCCGTATTAATACCTTGGTATGCCATCTTTTATACAGAATCCTTTTCTATGTTTGTATTTATCTAAACATTATAATTATTGAATTTCAAAGGTTCCAATCTCTGTACGAGAGGGGATGACGACAATCCAGTATAACCTTCAGGGAAGAACTGTAACGCAGTTGCAGGAACTCTGTTTATGAACTGTACTTTACCCCATGTATACTCACCGAAAATACTTGAGTTATCGAATGTACCAGAACCAGAAGAATATCCTTGACTTGTAAATTCAATTCTTCTAACAACAGTGACACCAAGACCAATACTTGAAAGATTCTTGGTAACATTTTCTGCGTTCTTAACATAATAAATTCCGTCAAAGTTATTGCCAGTAAATATACCTACATTTGAATCATTAACTACGAAGAAGTCACCTGGAATCAATTGACTGACTGTAACAGCAACACCAGAAATAGTGTCATCTCTCATGTAAGAATCTTCTGGGATATAAAGTTCAATAAACGCAGTATTGATACCAGAATGTGCATAACCAACGATATTACCATAGTCACCAAAGTATGATGTAACACCAATCTGTTCTCTTCTAACGGAAGGTTGTTGAATAAGAACACTAGGTGCCTGAGTGTATCCTGTTCCTGCATTAGAGACAGAAATAGATACCACTCCATCACCAGTTACTGATGCAATACCTGTTGCTCGGGTTCCATTAATATCATCTGGCAAAGATACTGATACTGAAGGAGTTGTTAGATAAGAATAACCGGCACCAACATTACTTACGGTAAATGATGTGATTATTCCACCAGAACCCGTAGATGCAGTAGCAGTTGCAACATCAATGGCTCCCTGATCAATAATTACAACCTTATCCTGATAATCCAGAAGATTTGTTTCACGACTAGAATTAAACAATGGTCTAATACTATCAACATAACCATATACACTGGTAAACCCAACATAAGATGTTAGATATGCTGCAGGGTAAATATAAGGTTCTTGGTCAATTCTATCCTTAGTTACAAAATCACCATTAATGGTAATATCATCAGTCTGTTTACACCAAGTAACAGGTCTTACGAGAGCAGTATTCTTAGTAACACCAGGACCATTATAAGCAAGAGTTGTTGCAGTATCGAGTGTAGTAATACCAGTTACTACTCTTGGGTCTTGATATAAACCGAAAGTTTGACCTTTTGAAATATCGTTCTTCAGTTGTAATGTATCACCAATTTTAACGGTCTCAAGAATATCGACAAAGACAACATCAACATCTGGAGTACCCTTATAAAAGATAATTTTGCAAGTATCGCCTTTTTTCGGAGGTTCTGCAAATTCTACATAACCACCACCAGTGAAGGTATACGCAATTTCTGGAACTTGTAGGACATCATTGATCGTTATAATCAATGCTTGAGATAGGCTAATGTTAGAACCTTTCTTAGATTCTATCGCAAACTGTTGTTGGGAAATCGTAAGAGGGAATTTAGTAGATAAACCATCAAACAGTTCGTTAACACTATCAAATGCTTCAAGTTCACCAACAGTAAAACCGTTGAAGGTATCACGATATACATCAATGACATTCAATTCAAACGGAATGAATGGAAGACTTGAGTCAGTCTTAACACCTGTTGTACCACCAATGGCAATATTGAGTTTATCACCAATATTATATCCAAAACCACCACTTACAATATCAAAATTGATAACACTAGAACCTTGTCCAACAACAATATCAACTCTTGCACCAGTTCCAACACCAGGTGCAGAATCAGAACTGTAGACCAAAGGAATATTTGAATAACCAAGAGGTTTGTCTATTACAACAACAGGTGGATTATTGGAGTCGAGGTTAGAGCCAAGATTATAAAGATCAATACTATCTACATAACCATCAACAATATTTGCAGTACCAATACCAATAACCTTTACATCTCCAGTAGAAGATGTAATAATACCAACACCTACATTAGTTTGAATACCAGTTCTATAACCAGAACCACTATTACCAATACTAATCGAGTTGATTGTACCACCAGAGTTGACGAATACTGAAGCACCAGCACCAACTAATGGTTGGAAACCAAATCCTGGAGTAGAACCAACAGAAATAAGTGTTCCTCCTCTAGGAATTGATGCTTTATTGGGATCTTCTTCAGATGAAACACTATCACCAAGATATGTGATACTTGTAACACCAGCAACTTCAAGGAAACTATAGTCTCCAGATGTTATCTGACCACCCAGTGGTTCTTGAAGAATGTTTGAATTTAATATGATTGCCTGATTGGTTGCAAATCCAACTAAGTTCTCACCGTTCTGAGTCAAAGTAAAGATCCTTCTCTGACCATTAAATCCACTTTGAATATTGTCAAAGGTGTAGTTTGTACTATAAGTATCTCTATCATCATTGAGAATACCACTTCTCATAAACGTTCTACCTTGGAAACTTGAGTATGTGGTAACACCAACCCAATCTACATTATCAGGACCTGCTGTAGTTGTTCCAATTGGAGTTGCTCCAAACGGGGCAGAAGCAAAGTGGACCGTATTATCAACAATATTATAGTTGCCACCAAGTAGATTAACTGAGGTTCCTATATTATGTGATGCAACTTCTGTTCCCAATTGTGCTCTCAAAACTCTGAGACTATTCTCAGAAGAAACTCCAGTGTTCTGGACTAGCATAATTTCATCATCAATCTTAAGTAAATCATTTGCCCTGAATGATGCAATTCCTGCAACATCAAAGTCTACATCAAATACGATATTTTCACTCAAACTTGTTTCAATATTCACTTCGGTTACCGGTGACTGAATCATATTATCAACTGCCAACAATGCTCTAGCATTTTGGTTGGTTGCTGTAATTTTGTGGAATGTGCCGATACCAATTGAAGTAATATCAAGTACGGTAGGAACTACGTTCAATGCATCAGCTGCACTTTTTGCAAAACCTACAGATTTTTCATTATACTTGACGATATAAAGAGTAGATGGAAGTTTGTCGGTAGATACACCGGCAATATTTGTAGTTCCAATCCCAATAGCGTTTGCAGTTGATAGAATAGAGTTCTCGTAACTATAAGTAACCTTCTCACCAGTTACAAAATAGTGATCTTTTAAAGTAACTTGGTTGGTAGTAGTATTAACTACAGAAGTACTGTTTCCTACAAAACTCCTCTCAAATACGTCCAGATTATTTGATTTCAATCTGAATGAAGTTTTCTTATCGAATTCTGTACCTGTATAAGTACCATATTCCGAGAATAGAATGTTGTTATTAAGATCAATCGAAGAAATACCAACAATATTGTTGAAATTCTTAAGAGAAATACCAAACGCTCTTATTTGAACATTGATATTTGGATTTGGTGTGTATACAAGATGAGTTTCGGTACTATCATTCGTAACCCCAACTGTTCCAAGACCTACGTAGGTTCTAATATCACCATATTTGACGATTCTGTTTACCCCATCATTATCAAGGACATTTACCTCAAACATCTCATACTCATTGTTTGTAGTATCTTCTACTGATACAATAAAGTATTCAGAATTGAATGGAGATGTGTAAGAAGCAACAATATTTTCAACAGGAGAACCTGAAGATACAATAGATTTAGAATAGGATGATAGATTTGTAACTACAAGATTTGATGTAGAAACTCCAGAAGCACTATTGTCTGCAATAGAAACAATACTCACATTTGCAGTAACCGCAGTCCCTACAGTTGGAATAATGTCAACTTTTACTAATCCACCAGAGATGTATGCATTGTAGGTTCCAAATCCAGAACTTGGTAGACCTGCAAGACCAACTTTGTTGTCATTTGCACCATATTGAAGAGTGGTTACATTTGTTCCATCGTGAAGTATGTTTAGTTCATTACCGTAATAGTTATTTTCTGCATCTTCCATTTGAATAAGAAGTTTTGCAGATCTATAGGTAGAAGAAATTGATACCAGATTAGTAGTGGTTCCAACAGATACATTAGTACTCGCAGTAGAAATTCTAACTACATCACCAAGTTGTTGAGTCGCAATTCCAGTTACATCATTCAATCCACTAAAGGTGAAGTAAGATATGTCGTAGTTATTATACTTGAACAGAGTTGGATAGAATGTTAGACCCCATGAACTAGTTCCTGCACCAATGTAATCAAAATAACCCAAAGGCATTGCAGTATCTAAAGTACCATATTGGTTAACAAAACCTCTAGTTCCATCTTGTACTACAGAAACAATACTAGATTGTTTTCTGTTTCTAACTTCACTGTCCTGAACCAAGGTAAAGAACTTATTGAAGTAGAATTTGTTGTCAAAGAAGTCTACAATAGAATATCTTGTATCTCTTGGATTACTATTAAATTGACCACTAAGATCATCCAGTTCTAATACTCTATTTCCTCTAGATTCAAAGTAATCTAGTAAAATTCGATTTTCGAATATAATTTGGTCAGATACAGTCTTACCATTGATAACATCAATTGTGGTTTCTGTTGCACCGTCAAAATCAGGGAAACAATATAGATCACCCTCACCGATAAGATCAACCACTGTATCGATAGTTACTTCTTTTGCTGATGCAATACCAGCAGCATTGTTATCGATAACCAAATCTGCAAATTTATCAAAACCAGCAGTATGATTGAGGGAACTTACTGGGTCATCCCAAGTCTTGTAAGGAACTCTCGACTTGAGTGAATATGAGAAGTTCTGGTAGTACTCATTATTGGGAATGACTTGAAGATTGTCATTCAACATACCAGAGTTGGATTGCCAACCATCAATAAATGTTGTTCCTGCACCAATACTGATAGTTGAGTTAAAATCAATCTTAGATTTGACTCTAGACTTAATTTGAGAGGTTTCAGACTCAATAATACTACCGACTTCGAAATCAGAATTAGTAGAAACAAACAGATACTCACTAACAGGATCCCATCTTTCTACAATACCTACAGCATCATCATTTATTACTTTTTCTCCATCAAAGAAATTGGAAATTTTGAGTTTAATGTCAAAAATTGGGAAATATGTCTTTGGTGTTACTTTTGCTGCCGCAAAAGATGTTATTTGACCTGGAAATTCTCCGTCACCAAGATAATCTGAAAGATCATACTCGATATATGAACCAGAACCACCTAAATTACTGTCAGTCGCAGTCAAACTGAATAATGCATATTCATAATTCTCTGAATTATAACCTTTTCCAGTGGTATTAAAACCAATGGCAATATTTTCAACAATTACTGTCTCACCAACTTTAAATGGCCACTCCTGAGGGTCACTAAACTGTTTAGATAGAGAAAGTCTTACAATTTTTGATACGGAATTGTAAGTAATAGAACTAATACTAAATCCATTCGAGTTATTGATCGGAATAATCGATGGAGTAACATTATTCAAAGAAATTGTGTTCTGAATAATTGTAACTTCAGTATCATCCAACTCATAATCCAATTTTACATCAGTTATTTGTAGTTTTGATGATCCATCAACTACGACAAGTTCAGGAGCCTCGTAGTAATTCAAACCAGCAGAACTAATACCAATATAATCGAATGAAGCCAAAGGTTCAATTCTCAAAATCTCAGGTAAGTTACCAGCAGCATTGAGAGTTGTATCTGAAGGGTAACCAAAACCAATATAGTTAACTTTTGTTGATATGATATTACCAATAGAAGTACTGGTTGGTTGTAATAGTGCACCAGAACCTGTCAAACTTCTTACCGAGGTAAATCCAGGAAGAGATCTGTAACCTCTACCACCATTCAGGATACTTAATCTTGAAATCGGACCAACTGTACCAGAAGAGTTTGTATTGTAACTAATAACTGCATTAGTCGAATCGTATAGATTCGTAGTATCTCTATTGTAAGGTACGTTATAATCAAAAGTCATAGATGTTATACCTACAACACTATAATTACCATCAAATTTATTACCAACAACATTAATTTGATTATTATTATAAACTGAAGTATCGGTATACTTTCTTGTCTTCACTGGAAGATTAATATCTACATTATCAACTTCAAAGTTATACCACAAATTAGTAGGAATGTCCTCAGTAACCTTAAGAGTCAAGTTTGCACTGGTGTCAACACCAATAATACCAGATTTCGTAACTTCGAATGAATCGGAATTTTGTGAAATCCAGAATTTGTTTTTATATGACGGATCCTTGTAGATAAACATATCAAATGCTGCAAATGTTGCACCAGCATTAGTGAATGACAAAGAGTTATCAGAAAGATTGAATTTCAAATTCTGATTTTTTTGAACCTTAATCGCAGGATTGATTCTAGAGATTGTTGTAGTATGTGCGGTTCCAATATTGACAAATGTTGGGTTCTCTTTCCCTAATTCGGAAGCGTACTTGACCAATTTGATTCGATCATTCTTAAAGACATAAACATAATATAGACCTTTGTTGGAAAGACTAGGATCAGGTATTACTGAACTATAGATAACCTTGTCACCAACTTGATACTTATTGTTGGGTACAGTAAATGTATTAAATGCAGTGTTGATTCCACTAGGTTCGATAGTATCGGGATCAAATACCATTCTCCTATTATAATCATCATAGATGACAGTTACTTCTGTAGTTGTAGTTGGATTTACATCAATCTCAACTCTATCACCAGGTTTTGTACCATGAGTACTTGCAGTAGAAACAGTAACAACATTTTTAGAAACTCTACCACTCAATACTGATGGAAGATTAGTTTTAAAACTATGATAACTACCAAGACCTGCAGATGTTGTGAAGTAGAGAAGTGCACCGGTTCCACTAGTAACTCCAACATATTCACCAGAAATACTATCAATACCAACACGAACAGTTGCAATACCAAGTATGTCCTTATTGATGGGAACTGCAAAAAGATTTCTGGTAGACTCTAATTGGAATATATTAGAACTAGTAATACCACTCCATGCACTAATTGATGTTCCTCCATTAGTATAATAGGTTATAGGGGTATTCAATCCCAATCTATGGTCTGGGATATAGATTTGTTGTTGATCAACTCTCAACTGGGTTTGACCTACACCTGGATTAGCAAAAACTAATGTGGTTGCTGTACCAACAGTTTGAGTACCAAGACCTATTGCCTCGTTTGGTTCAAAATAAAGTTGTCTGTTTGTTACAAGTTGTTTTGTGGTAACAATACCTGTAGCAGTAAATGCTAGTTTTCTAGGATCATTTCTAACTAATGTACCGGCACTATGAGTAACAGCAAAAGTATTATCGTAACCTCTCAAAACTCTAATTCTACTTGATTTTTTATCAATGTTTAGAACTTTAAGTTTTTCAAATTCAATTCTTAAAATATCATCTGGTGCAATGATAGATTCATCAAGTGAACCAGAAACATACACATAAGTCACAATACCAGTTACTGGTCCTGTATTAATACCCAAAGATGTGTACCATCTGTCACTACTTACACCAACACTATAAGAACCTTGCAAATTCTTGTATGACTCAGAAATACCATCAATAAAAATAATATTGCCAGGAAGAAAATTGTGTGGTGCTGAAGTTAAACCAACGAATTGACTAGAAACACTATTCGAATAAAATTCAACATCATTGATGACTGTCGTCGCAAGACTCACATTATTTACTTTTTTACCACCAACTTGAGAAACCTTGATATTTAGATTACTACCTTTGGTTCCAGTATTATTAAATATCACTCTATCATTGACTCGGTAATCAGTACCAGAATCAAAGATTGAAATGTCATCAACAGATCCTGCAGATGTTGCAGTAACATCAATAGTCTGCTTTCTTACTGTGTTGGAGTTAAAGATATAATCATATCCACTCTGTCCATCATTCGTATAGTAATACTTGGTATTTCTAAACCAACCCTTACCTTCAATATCATAATCAGTCTGGTTAGATCTTGCTAAGAAGTTAAACGCAATGGGTGTTGACTTATATGTGTCACCAATCGCATATGGAAATACTGGTCTTCTGTAATTATTGAATGGACCATCAGTGTCAATTCCTTCAGAGATAGTACAGAAATATGCGTATACCCCATTTGGGTAATCGGGTGTTACACAGAATCTTCCATTATGAACATCTAAATCACCATCTCCAGTAAAGATATAGTCATTGGCAAAGAAACCATTTGGAAATGAATTATAAGAAGGTCTACCTTTTTGAACTCTAGCCAATTTATAACCAGATACCATTCGAGAAATGTCACCGGTACCATCAATATTTTTAAATCCATATGGACCATAAATCGGATTACCATCATAAGCCCATCCAACAATGGGTGAGTGGTAAATACTATTAATTTCTTCACCAGTCTGTTGATCAAAACTTAGGTCAAAAGTACCATACAGTTCATTATCCTTATCAAAACCATTAACTACATTCAAAGTCCTACGAAGAGGTCTGGGTAGATATGTTGCACAATACTCTAGTGATTTATTAGAAAGATTCTCTTCAATAACACCATCATCATCGAGTATATTATTGAAGTTTTTCTCAAACAAGTTTATATTCCAAGCCTGAATATTCGCATTTACTCTAGCACCACCGCCAGACGGTATTACATTAACACTAGTCTTTCCTGTAACATAACCAGCACCACCTTTCGATACGATTATATTTTTGATAGAACCATTTTCAATAATAGGAATCAGAACCGCATAGTTGCCAGTTTCACTTACAATCTGTAAATCTGGTGGAGAATTATAACCATTACCTGGGGTATTGATAACAACTTCTGCAATTTCACCATTATTGATGATAGGCGTCAATTTTGCATTAACACCAGCTTCAAATGTAACTTCTGGTTGTCTTACGAAATCGACAATATCTGAGGAACCATAACCAACACCAGTTGAAGTTAAATCAATAGTCTCAATAGAACCTCTAAAGATCGGTTGAAGTTTGGCATCATAAAGAAGAATGTTACCAATAAACGGATTATCACTAATCAACCAGTTAGTACCCTCATTTACTTCAACATAAAATTCTTCTGTTTGTGTCCCATTATGTGTAATTTCTGCTAGACCACCGTCAGGACCAGTCCATGCAAGAACAAACACGGGAGTTGTAATATTTTCTTCAATTGGTGATTCAATTATGAATAGTTCCTGGAAATTTTCAACAAATGTCTTATCATAAGATGCTGCAGCTCCTTCAACGGTTACAACAATCGGTGGATAATTGAAAGAACCCAAACCTTCATTGGAGAAATTAATAATAATACCATTATCATAATAATGATCTGTTGCAACTGAATCAATTCCAACATTTGTCAACGAGAATGCATTATCATTAACCTTGACAACATAATAATCAGTATTTTCAGATAGTCCCTGAATACTATCTCCAACATCTGGTTTCGTATATCTTACAATTTCTTTTGATTCATATCCATGATTTGCAATCTCTACCTGATCAGATACTGTGTTGACACCTATAGCAGGAATTGTTCTTCTCTTGTTCTCGTAGTTTTGTCCCGGATCAGTCACTACAACCGAAGATACAACCAGTTTTAGATCTGATGCAACAAAGTATTGTGTACCAGATCCATACTTTGTAATATTGACTGTATTAATACCAACAAAGGCATCACCTTTATTAGTATGAAGTTTCATACTTTTTTGACCAGTAACTCTAACATAGTATGAACCACCTGTTGTAAGACCAGAAACGACTTCTGTTCCTCTTGGTTCGTAAATTATCTCTTCACCATCCAAAAATTTATGATCACTTGGGAAGATAATTGTGTTATTGATTAGATCAACTTGACTCGGGAAATCTGCAAAGAATGAATTTTCATGTTTAATAGAAACCATTCTTGGTTCTGCCTTAGCCCCAGATCCATTACCACCACTAATAGAGATTGTGGGAGGTTCATAATAACCAAGACCAGAATCTGTAACATCGAGTCTTATGAGTGACCCCTTTACGTTACAGAATCCAGTAGCACCATAACCAACTTCATCCTTAATTGACAATACTGGAGGATTGATGATGTCATACCCACCACCACCAGTTGTCATGGACAAACTATTAAGTTTTCCATAATAAACACTACTTTGTGCTTTGTAGTTTAATAGTTCAACACCATTAACGAATATGCCAGTATAACCAGCTCTAGTGATATAAGACTTATTGTCATTAATTGGTTTTAGAATTTGTCTATACAAACCCTGAGGTTCTATCTCTTTATCGTAGAAATCAAGATATGCAAGAGATGCATTAACTACAGAACCATTAAATGTGATGTAAAGTTTTCTAGACAAGTCAGCCTTACTTCTAGAAAGTTTAATAGTCTCCTCATCAACTCTGAAAACAAAGTAAGACGCTGATGGCATACCCTCAAAACCATTTCCTGCAGAGGTAAAATATACTGCATCACCAGTATAAAAACCATGATCAGGTCTTGACGTGGGATTAACTGGTAGTGTGAGATTTTCTGTTGAAGTTAAATTTGTACTAAAAGTTATTTTTTTGTCGTATGGATCAGTTTCAATGTCATCATACTTTGCAATAGAGTTAGATGCAATAATCACATCGTCATTATACTTAGAATATGTGTTTTGAACGTTTGCAATATAATTATTCAGGTAAGGATATGCCTGAGATGCACCCTTCAACGTCTGATTTTCAATTACAAACTGACCTTTCAGGTTAATTTGTTGCGAAAAAGTCACTCTAATGGCCGTTGAAGAGAAAACTCTGGAAACTGTACCAAAAATAGAGTAAGTTCCGTCTAAATTTTCATATCTTACGGTATAACCTTCTCTAAAAAAGTGCTCTTTTGCAAATTCAAACTGATAAACAAAGGCATCTGCGTCAATAACACTAGATTCTACGACATCCCAGTTAGTTTTTACGTTTAATACGTAATTATTTGCCTTTTTGGTGGGAGATTCGTAACCAAGAGACTTCAGTTCTATGGTATCATGTGGTTTATAGTAATAATTTAGTTCATTGGGGATAAAATCCTTCACTGCAGCAGTAAATCTGACTCTTATCTGCTGAGTAGTGTCAATACCGACGTATGCATACGAATATGTGTCTAAAGTTATATTAGTTTTCTTTACAATTTTGCCACTAACACCACTTGTATTGAAAAATTGGTTTAAAGTCTTGCCATTATATGCGACAGATAACTCATTGTTGTCAATATCCAGTACACTAAGACTACCAGTCTCGGGAAATCCAATTGTAGAATCAACATCAATGATAGTTGAACCAATACTTACGTCATTTAGGACTTTTGTGAGTGGATTTGGTTTAAATTGTCCGTAGATGGAACCACTTACATCACTATCTCTAGCAAAACCAGAGTCAATACTGATTTGATAGTACTGAAAGTTCTCATAAGGTATCTGTTGAACGTTAGTAACAGACCCTCTTGCACCAGTTAAGTCTTGATATATCGTAAGATTCTTTAAATTTAACGGATCACCCTGAAGTTGTTCTACAACAAAGTCTTTAGTGACCTTGTAATCGGCGTTAGATGGTGTTAAAAGGAACTTTGATGGACGAATAAGTTCAACATCTTCCCCATACAGTGCTAGGAAGAGTATTTCGTAAGATTGTTCAGTACCTTTTGACTTATAAAAACTGTCAGAATTGATTATAAAGTTTCTTTTATCCAATCCTGTGTAAAAGTTCCTATCAGTAAACCCTGGTGTTACCTGTCTTTTAAGTTTAGTGAGGAATTGCTTAAGAAAAAGTATATTTAAATTCTTAACAGTCGCACCTGTAGTGTGAGAATCTGCGATTGTTGAAGAAAATGTTAGTTCATCTGGTGCACCAGAGGTAATATATGTTGTAACTCCACTAAAACCTCTAGAACAATCTACAAATGTAGTTGAAGTTTTGGTTCCATAGTATATAATTTCATTATCAATTTGAATAATACCATTGTTATCTGAAAATCCTTCAGTAGAATTTACAACAATAGTAGTATCAATAGTATCTAATGAATCAACAAGTGTAGTAGAGTCAACAATATCACATAATTGATCTACTTTTACGTACTGATCAATGTTATTAAGAATATCAATAGGACCACTTTCAATTTCCTGAGAGATATAATACTGTTTTATAAAATCGCTTAACAGAGGAAAGTCTTCCCTAACGTACCTAGGGAGTTGACTTTCAACGATTTCTTGAAATTTAACTCTATCTACTGTCATTTGTATTCTGACTTCTTATTAGTAAGATGATGAACTGGTTCTTCTACTTGTAGTAGATACACCTTCCACAGATGTGGTTACATTTGTGGAAGAAGATGTTGTTGGTCCTGAGTTTGTTTCGACTTGGAATATGGGGTTACCCCTAACTAGAGCGTTAGATCCGTAACTAGAAGAAACAATATAGTTGGTTCCTGATACGTCATTTCCAGAAGAAATGTTGTCAGTAACAACATTAACTACTGTGTTATTTACATCCAATTGTAGATAGAGATCCTGGAGACCAATTACGTCATTTGAGTACGGAGTTGCAGAAACTTCGACCAAAGGAGTCCCTCTATTCACTAGTGTTGATATAATATTAATGGGATTAAGTTTAATCTCACCCTTAACATAATCAATTGTACCTACATTCTGTCTTACAATATATGGTTCTGATGAAGAATTTAGTTTGAATAGGAATACTGTACCCTTACTCAAATTACCAACCGAACTATCACCGAGGTATACAGTTCCACTAATACCACTGACAGTAAAACCGGATGATTTAATATTATACCCAACGAGATTTCCATTGAAGTTTGCACTATGTCCGTGGTTTTTTACATAGAACCGATTACCATAACACAATTCATACTCTGCAAAAGTATTCAGTTGGGCATTAATATCTCTTCTGATATCAATGTTTGTGATGTTTGACATCACAGACTCATGACTTTGATCAATTACTTTTTGGAATTGTGAATATTTAAATCTTCCACCAAACTTATTGACATCAGATGATTCAGAATACTTGACGATATTGGTTGTAACTAGGTTTTGAACGAATGATACCGTTGGTGCAAGGTTAGAATCGTAGTATACCTTACTGTTTGGTTCAATATACAAATACTTTAGATCGACAATCTCAGATAAAATACCAGCAACAGAGTATTTCCTGATCTGTTGTTGTAAGTTTTGTTTGATTGCACTCGATAAGAAGACACCGTTATATGGTTTGATACTTACAAATACCTTACCAAATGAAGGTGGAGTCAAATCCTCACCACCAAAGACAGAAACTGATTCAGCTTCAGGGTAGATTTGTGGAATCAATGCTTCATAATCAGCAGCAGTTACTGCTCTATTCTGTGATGCATAGATTTGAGGAGCATACTTCTTAACAGAGTCAATAGATTCAATTGGTTTACCACCACCAGAAGATATCTCTGTGGTTACAATGGATACTCCAGAACTAATCGTATCTCCAGAACTAGACTTTAAGTTACCTATAAATGCAAATTTGTTAATATTGTTTGCTGATTCTCCATTAGTAATGATATAACTTGCTTCAACAAAATTATCATTATCTAACTTGACACCAAATATTCCATCACCAAACAATAGTTCGTATCTCTCCTGACCAATCTCTTGAATAAAGTATGCTCTAGTCGATGCAGTAACATCAAACAAACTATTGAATAGTTCGAACTTTCTAGTTACAGTTGATTCTTGAGTATCTCTTACGACAACCGACAATAGATCAGTGTCAATACCAGAGTTAGGTAATACAAATTTCTGATTAACGTTACTACTATTAACAGTAAATGTTTGTGTAATATATGTTCCTTCGTATACATCGATATTATAGAAGTCTGCAAACCCAGAAGAGTTAACTGGAACTGTAATATCGTTTGGAATTGAGAATATAAAGTTCTTAGTACTATTCACACCAACTGATCTAGATGCCATTACAGCACCAGCCTTAAGTGTCACTGCTACAGCTGTGGTGTTTGAAACGTTTACTGTAAAAGAAACTTTGGCAACAGGAGCTTTCTTGGATCTCGGTACATACCCTATATTACGCGCTAGAGATACCACATTCTCTCTTAAGGTGGCACTATCAATGAACACCTCATTAGATACCATATTGGCATTATAGGAGGTTATATATGTGTTGTAAGCTAACGTATCTAGAATAGTTGATAGATTAGAACCCTCAAAGTCATAGTCCGTGAAGTTTGAATTCGCACGGAGATAATCCTTAATGGATGTCTTTATCTGATCAAAATCTAAGTTGCTAAAATTGACTAAGGGCATTTACCTAGTGGGCTGTAATGCAAATGATAATTGTTGTCGAGGAAGATCGATACCTACAATGTCATACTTAAGAGTTACTTCAAAGATGTTATCGTCAAAATTTGGATTGACGATAACCGCGGTTAAACGGACTCTAGGTTCAAAGTTATTAACTGTGTTCCTAATTTCAGATTCAATTGAACTAGCTGTAAGTCTATCTAAATTTTCAAATAGTAGTTTAGTTACATTACAACCAACATTAGGTTGAAATGGTTTCTCACCAGGTAAGGTAAAAATTAAGTTACGAATTGATCGTGCAATAGCATTCTCGTTTCTCAACGCAATTAAATCGAGATTTAACGGATTGATCTTGAATGATGCACTTACATCTTTAAAACCTTGACTGACTCTTTGGACAGGCACGTAATGTTTCCACAACAATTATGAGTTATTTATTACACCAAACCTAAACTTTTAATCAATCAATGTTTGCTTGTCATCTGTAGGGTCTTCATTCTCCCAAAAGTCTTTAAAGTCAACTTCAGATGCTTCATAAAATCCATCCTCACGAACCCTCTTGGTATTCTTTGGTGTCTTCTGATCGTTATTAATCTCTCTTAGAAAATTCTTATCCATCTATAATAAACCCCAATCTCTTGTAGTTACTTTGTTCTATGTAGTCCGATACATCATCTCCTTCCCATACTGGAGTGATTGAGTCGCCACCATAATTAAAATTAGGATTACCTCTTAAATGTATCTCAATTAACATACCATCAATATACTCACAATTTAACCAATCATATCTCTGACTAACTTCTTTAAACACTTTGGGTAATGGTATAACTCTATCTACCTTATACCACTTCTTCCACTTGTACAGAGGATCCTGGGGATCTCTCACACCCTTTACAGTTAACTCCTGTTGTCCCTTGTAATAATCAACTGATATATGTTCTCCTTCAAATACTTCACACCAAAACTCAGCTGGATGTAGATGCTCAGTATCACCTTCAAGATATTCAATACGAGCATGACGACTCATACCCATGAAATTAATACATGGTCGAACAATATAAAAATCGGGTCTAGGTACGGCGAGACCAGCTGGTCCACACTCGTATCCTAATACCCGACTTACTTGTAACTTATTATAGACCCACAGATCATATGAATGAGTTGATACCCATTCATATTCTGTACTATATCTATCCTCGTCCTTGACCACGATAACGTTTCCTTTTGTTATTACGACTACTTGCAGCGTACTTGGTATGTGCACCACAACCTTGTCGTGTCTTCTTTGGTTGAGATTCAATCATTGTTTGTCCCAATAAGGACTTTTTAATCTTTGCCATAATTTAATTACTCTCTTGATTGTACAGTGATTCTAATTGTTCTCGGTTCTTTAAACTCTGTCGATATTGCTCCAAATACTTATCACTATTGGTTTCAGTGATAAGTGTCATCTTTGAAGCAAATTCTACAGATCTATCAACGTTAAATTGATTTGCCATTTATACCTTAGATAACTCTGGTTTTCTCATGACCAACACGAATACGTGGATCACACCAAATCTCATATCCTGCTTCAATTGCATCAAGACAGAACGAAACATCCTCTCCACACATATCTTGAACAGCACCACTTTCAAAGACTTGCATCTTAGGAGCAAACCATGGATACTTCATACCCTCATTCTCAAAGACACCCTTCTGAATCATGACCCATCCAAAACCAGTATAGTCAACAGTAAAAGGCTTCTTACGCTTACTAATACCATCTACCATCTCATGATTCATCACTCCACCATTATTGCGGAAGTCATCTTCTTCCAACCAGTGGGCTACAGAGGTTGTCCGACCGTCTTCAGTCGAATACCACCCGGCGCTGATAGGACGCTCCGTTCCATCAGCATCTAATGCCACATCACATAATTGCCAGAACTTCTCAGTATTGAAAATAATATCAGAGTCAATCCACAACTGATAATCATACTGTAACTTACCATCCCATGGAATTTGGTCAGGCCCTCTCAATACATTGGCACCGAGACACTTACATCGTGCGAAATTCACCATAGACGAGTAATCCTGACTAATCTGAATACTCATCTGGTTTTGTACAAGATCAAAACATAACTGTACAAAGTTCTTCATGAATGCATAACTACATCCCCTTCCAGGTAGACAAAATACAATTGCCTTTCCTCTCATTCTTTCTTTGATTGCATCAAAATCCCACTCAGGTCCTTCTTCTTTCTTCTTTGGTGTTGATGCCTTGACTGTAAATCCCTTTGCCACGAACTAATTCTCCATTTCAACTTTTATTATACTTCGATATTTAGAACTTGTCAATAGGATTGTTCCTCATTTGATTGTAGTGGTCTTACTACTTCATACGACAGGTCTTCCGCCACGTAATCTGTCTTCATAAACCCTACCATCATATTCAAACATTCCCAATTCGTTTTAAATTTCTCCTTCGTTAAACACGGAAGTATGCAACTATCCTTTAGATAAATGTGATAAACTTCTGAACTACTCATACCTTACAATACCTCCCGTTAATGCCTCTAGGTTTATCTCTGAGATTGGTAGTTCTATCACACCATCTCAGATTGTATACACAATTATTGAGCTTGCCTCTATCTATGTGATCTACCTCTGTATACCTGTGAGGGTTATCTACCAGGGTTTCAGCGACCAGTCTATGTACATACTCCTTCCTCCGATATAATGTCTTACCCTCGGAGATATTTACAGAGGGATATTGCTTATTAGATACTCCTCGGAGAAATGGTTTTATCTCCATAAATTTTTCCTCGGTTTTTTTTACACCATCTCGAAATACACGGCCGGTTTCAGTGACATAATAGCCGGGATACTCTGTGGGATATAATTTTTCAGCTGACATTTTTTTATTCGCAAAATATAACAAGGCCGATCGAGTGTCGTTGTAGCCTATCGAGCACGCATTTTCTTTAAGGGCAACCGCTATGCCGCATCGGC
>Ga0233444_10000380_pt1 | contig 60870 bp, 59 predicted proteins | sample SI_124_October20_6_FD_182792 | JGI IMG/M metagenome (GOLD analysis project Ga0233444, IMG submission 182792) | Seawater microbial communities from Saanich Inlet, British Columbia, Canada - SI_124_October2016_10_MG | ecosystem: Environmental > Aquatic > Marine > Inlet | place: Canada: British... | reverse complement strand
TCGCTTCAAGGTGAAGACTCAAAAAGGATTGACTCGACGCCGTGATTACAGGGGCGTTTAGCTCAGTTGGAAGAGTGCTTGGTTTGCAACCAAGATGTCGTGGGTTCAAATCCCACAACGTCCACCAAATCCCTGCAAAGACTTGAACTCCGTAAGGTTTCGACTCACAAGAATCGATTCTTATTCTCGCAGTCAATAAGATGCAAGTCTCCAGAGAGGCACCCTCGACTTGGCCTGCTGGACTGCAGGCTGAATGAATCACTCTTCTTCATGCTGTGAAATAACAATCTGCATAGGTTTTGGTTTGTTCAGTTTTCGTTTTGATTCAGTCAAGAAGGGATATTTCTGGATGACAAGAGCCTGTATTCTCTTATCTGCTGCCTGTAAACTGAAAAATGGGTAAGCGACTTTTTTCGGTATGCCTGCGGTTTCGGCTAAATGTTTTGTCGCTTTCTGGTATCTGTTATACTGTGTAGTACTTTGAGCAGCACCCACAACTAAGAGTATACATCCAATGATAATACTACCGCAACACAACGAATCGTCACCGTAAAAGGCGTCTTCAATCGAGAAAAAGGGTATTACAAATAAGAAGATCAAACTGAATACAGCGACTAGAACTCCAGAGTTCGGCTCTTCTTTGATCGAGATAAAATCCTTGTAACTCTCAAGTACGGCCAACTCTCCCGAGTTTTCATCTTCACCCATGGAATATTCTCATACGCATCTCAATTAACTCTTACCCATACATCGGTTGCTCTTTGCGTAATGCCAGCGTTGGGGCTGCCATCCACTCCATGATTCGCTGTGTGATGGAGTGGATTGATCTCCGTCGAATTGTATGGATTAAAATCGCAAGGTTTTGTTTTCCATTCAATTCTTTTTACGCAGAGTAACCATGAGTATGACAACAAGCAAGACAACACCCCAATCCCACCACACAGAAGGACTTGGCCACCGCTGTATCCGAATATCGTATCAGAATGCTGTTACACGAAAGTTCGAGTATAATTTGCATCGCTAAGTGTCTGTAGAAAGCGTAACTTGAAGCCAAAAAAGGAAATCGCATATCATGGTGGTTCATTGCCCGCTTTCTCAACACGAGCAAAGATGGCTTGATGCCGGCATTATCAAATTCAACACAGGTAAGTATTGGCACGCCCATGAGGACTGGGAGGAGATGTGGAAGTCTCTCAAGGCGAGGGAAGTTGAGCAGCGTTACATCTTGGGAATTCAAGGACTCATTCAAACGACAGCTCTAATGCTTCAATACGAGCGGCAAAAAACCCAAGGTGTCATTAAAATGTGGAGTAAATTGACCGCTAAAATCGGCACGCCTGAATCACCCTTGTTTGAGATGCTGTGGGGTGTTGACGTTTCCAAAGTGCTTCAAGATGTTCTCCCTTTTCATGCCGATGCAATCGCTGATGAACCAACATGGAATCTCTTTCCAAACGCAGTACAGATGTGAAATGCAATTGAGGACTCGCTTTTCTTCAGTTCGCATGAAGGTAATAGGCAGCGTTGATGGCAGCAGCAAAACTGATCCATGCGAGATAAGGCCAAACGAGCATCGATGCAGTGGGAAGATGTGCATAGGTGAGGTATGCATAGATGGACGTAAAGACAATCATCAAGGTAATCATTACCAGTGAGAGGAGATAACGTTCGGAATTGAAGACAGAAGGCCAAGCAAGATTCAGTGCAAGTTGAATCAAGAACAAGACAATGATTGCATTGGAGTGCTTCAACTGCTCTCGGTGATTCAATACTGAACTGAAACTAAATGCAATACAGGTGTACAGAACAGCCCATATCGGAGCGACAACCCATCCAGGTGGCTGGAAAAACGGTTCGTATTCTGAATCAAAAGTCATCGAATTCGTCTCACGTCCAGTACGATACGATATAATCCTGTGCCACACTTCATGATTCTTCGTAGAAAGTTCATCCGACTAACTTGAACCTTAGCAAACATGTTTTTATCCCTCCGGTGCACTAAAAGTTCGTATCATGGCGAAGAATCTCACGAACAATTTTTTTTGTAATTTCAGCGCAGCAGTCTCTTTTTAGATCACCCTTGACTTCTGTTTGCATCATGAAGTGAAAAACATTCTATTATAACTCATACGTTATTTTACATACGCTATGAGAAAGACGATTGTATGTTTGATGATGACCCTGCTTTTAGCCGCCAGCCTTCCGCTTAATTCGAGCGCAGGACCGACGGATGACATCCCTACAAACGCTGCAGGAACAGGCGTACATGACTCTCTGGTCGCAGCGCTCGCTCATGCTGGTCTCGTGACCACACTTGAAGGCACTGGGCCGTTTACGGTCTTCGCACCTACGGACCAGGCTTTCGCCGCCGCAGGTATCGATTTGGCTGATTTTGATACACCCGAAGAAAACGATACACTGTCAGACATTTTGCTTCACCACGTCTACGCCGGTGAAGTCCCAGCAAGCGCAGTCACCGACGGCATGCTGGCGACAATGGTTAACGGCGACAAAGTGAAGTTCGGTGTTAGTGGAGGTACAGTTACTGTAGGCGCTGCCACTGTAACAACCGCTGATGTCATGTCTTCGAACGGAATTATTCACGTCATTGACACAGTATTATTGCCTCCTGTAGACATACCGGCAACAGCTCAAAGCACTACTATTCACGATTCATTGGTCGCTGCCGTCATTCAGGCAGACCTCCTCACAACTCTCCAAGGCCCGGGGCCGTTCACCGTCTTTGCACCAACTGACCAAGCGTTTGTTGATGCAGGTATAGATTTGGCATCGCTCGACACACCGGAGGGCAAAGCAACGCTATCCGACATACTTCTCTATCACGTCGTCTCATCAGAAGTTCCTGCTTCTGCAGTCGCCGATTGTACGGAAACTGACGCAGCGAATGGGCAACCACTCGCTTTCACGGTCGGAGACGGCGTTATGGTTAACGATGCCAATGTTGTCATGACCGATGTCATCACCAGCAACGGCCTCATTCACGTCATCGACAAGGTTTTGTCACCAAGCGAGACACCGAACGACATTCCACGGACGGCTCAATGCACAGGCATTCACGACTCGTTGGTCGCTGGTGTCATCCAGGCAGAATTACTGGAGACTCTCCAAGGACCAGGGCCTTTCACTGTATTCGCACCGACTGACCAAGCCTTCGTCGATGCTGGAATTGACTTGGCAGCACTCGATACGCCAGAAGGTAAGGCAACGCTCGCAGACATCCTCCTCTACCACGTTGTCGCAGGAGAAGTGCCTGCAGCGAATGTTACAGATTGCATGTCTGCAACCGCTGCAAACGGGCAACCGCTTTCGTTCACCGTTGGCTCAAGCGTCATGGTCAACGGCGCTACTGTCATCCAAGCAGATGTCGGCACAAGCAACGGATTCATCCACGTGATCGATCAAGTACTCACTCCAACCGATACACCGAACGACATTCCACGAACAGCACAATGCACTGGGATTCACGATTCACTTGTTGCTGGCGTTATCCAAGCAGAACTCCTCGAGACGCTTCAAGGAACTGGTCCTTTCACACTCTTTGCACCAACTGACCAAGCTTTCGCAGATGCCGGAATTGACCTTGCATCTCTCGATACGCCAGAAGGCAAGGCAGCACTCACCGACATCTTGCTCTACCACGTTGTCGCTGGCCAAATTCCATCATCCGCAGTAACAGAATGTCTCACTGTCGATGCCGTTAACGGAAATCCTGTCGCCTTTACAGTTGGAGACAGCGTCATGATTAACGATGCAACCGTCACACTTGCAGATGTGAACACCAGCAACGGTGTCATCCATGTCATCGACAAAGTGTTGACTCCGACCACCACACCAAACGATGTCCCACGCACTGCTCAGTGCACCGGTATTCACGACTCATTGGTTGCAGGTGTCATCCAAGCAGGCCTTCTCGAAACGCTTCAAGGGCCTGGTCCATTCACTGTCTTTGCTCCAACCGACCAAGCATTCACCGATGCTGGAATCGATTTGGCTGCACTTGACACACCAGAAGGTCAAGCAACATTGAGCGATATTCTGCTCTACCACGTCGTTGCAGGTGAAGTTCCTGCTGCCAATGTGACAGACTGTATGTCTGCTACCGCTGTGAACGGAAACCCTCTCTCGTTTACCGTTGGATCTTCGGTCATGGTTAACGGAGCAACCGTCACTGCCACAGATGTTGCTACAAGTAACGGTATCATCCATGTTATCGATAAGGTACTGTCTCCAACAGAAACTCCGAACGACATCCCTCGCACTGCGCAATGCACGGGTATTCACGACTCACTGGTCGCTGCAGTCATTCAAGCGGATTTACTCGAGACACTGCAAGGACCAGGCCCATTCACTGTGTTTGCACCGACTGACCAAGCGTTCACCGATGCAGGCATCGATTTGGCTGCATTGGATACGCCAGATGGTAAGGCTGCACTTGCCGACATTCTGCTCTATCACGTTGTATCTGGAGAAGTCCCAGCAGCAAACGTTACCGAATGCATGTCTGCTACCGCAGTCAACGGACAACCGCTCTCGTTCACAGTCGGGGATTCCGTCATGGTGAACGGAGCAACAGTCACTCTGGCAGACGTCAGCACCAGCAACGGCGTGATTCACGTCATCGACAAGGTACTGTCACCTACAGACACACCAAACGACATTCCTCGCACAGCACAATGCACCGGTATTCACGATTCACTGGTTGCCGCAGTCGTACAAGCTGAGTTACTCGCGACCCTGCAAGGAAACGGGCCTTTCACCCTATTCGCTCCTACTGACCAAGCATTCGCCGATGCCGGCATTGATTTGGCAGCATTGGACACCGCTGAAGGCAAAGCAACACTGACGGACATTCTGCTCTACCACGTTGTTGCTGGAGCAGTTCCTTCCTCAGCAGTCACTGAGTGCATGTCTGCAACAGCAGTCAACGGTCAACCGCTCTCGTTTACCGTTGGGGATACTGTCATGGTCAACGGAGCAACCGTAACCTTGGCAGACGTCAACACCAGCAACGGTGTAATCCATGTCATCGACAAGGTTCTCTCACCGACCGATACACCGAATGATTTGCCTCGCACAGCACAATGCACAGGCGTTCACAACTCATTGGTTGCAGCAGTGATTCAAGCCGAACTCTTGGCAACGCTCCAAGGTGAAGGGCCGTTCACGCTCTTTGCTCCAACCGACCAAGCATTTGCTGATGCCGGTATCGACTTGGCAGCATTGGACACACCAGAAGGAAAAGCTGCATTGACGGATATTCTCCTCCACCATGTCTACTCTGGCGCTGTCATGAGTGCAGATATCACCGACGGAATGGTCGTTCAGATGGTCAACGGCGACAACATTACACTGACGGTAACGACTGGAATGAGCGCTTCGGTTCTCATTGGCAACGCCACGGTTACCGGCGCTGATGTGATGACCTCCAATGGTGTCATCCACGTTATTGACAAGGTATTGATGCCTCCAGTTGAAGATGCTACTGACACGACTGATACAACCGACACAACCGGCCAAACCGACGGTGCAAGTGGCGATTCAGATGATGAAGGCGGATACCTTTGGATTCTCATCGTAGTGCTGTTAATCCTTGGTGGCGGCGCAGGCGGACTCTTGTTTATGCGTAACCGAGGTGGAAATGATGATGATTCGAAGGAGTTCGGCCAAGGCGGTTTAGTCAACCAACTGCAACCAATTTCCACCACTTCATATGCTGGAATACAAACTGCAGCTTCAACCGCTTACGCAACTGAACCTGCTCAGCAGTATCAATCCGTTCAACAAACCCAGCAATACCAACCTGTACAGCAAGTTGCTCAGGTGGCACAGCCGGCACAAGTCGCAGCAGTTGCCCAAGTCCAGGAAGTTCAGCCGGTACAAACTGTGGAAGTCATCCCACAACCTGCGGTTGCCGAACCTACAGTTCTGCGACAATGGACCGATGAAGCAGGTTATACCTGGAGAGCAATGGACGACGGCAACACCTACTGGTGGACCGGAACTGAATGGCAAAAGTACTCTTGAGTGAGTCTACAGGTTGTTCAGGATCTGACTGCAGGTCTTCACGGTGCAAAATTCACCGTGAAGGCTTGCCAGTGCAGCAGTGTGAATAAGGTCAGCATCCAGCATCTCGCCATCCGGTGATTCTCGAGGAAACGTTGCGCAAGCATCAGAGACTAACTCTACATCAAAGCCGAAGTTTCCCGCCATTCTCACCGTAGTGGATACGCAGTGATTGGTTGTGAGTCCGGCAATGACCAGACTTGTTCTTCCGTTTTTACGCAGGTATGCTTCGAGTGTGGTGCCGATAAAACCGCTGTTGACGTTTTTGACGAACTCTTTTTCACCGTTCACTGGAATTGCCCAATCGTAGAATTCAAAGCCTGGTGCATCTGGTTGCAGTGGACTATCATCTTCAGTAGATGAATGGCGTACATGGATTATATTTTGATTCTCAAGCCTCCATTGATGGATGAGCGATTTTGTATTCTCCTCAAAGTTTGGATTGTTACGAACCCCCCATTTCGGGTCATCGAATCCCTTTTGGCAATCAATGAGCAACAGAGTTCGGTTTTTTGATGATTCCATGATTTTCACGCCCATTACAAAATCCAAACATCAACAATTCGAACATAGAACATGTAGGAAAAGACCAGCAGAGATGGAACCAGCCACCCCATGTAGAGTGTTTTATTGATTGGTCTCAATTGTTTTTCTCCGTTACGAAGCGCTTGAATGGACGCCCACAAGAGGTAGACGAAGGCTGCGTAAATAAGCGGGGAGCCCGGATTGAAATCCAGTGCACTTGGTACGTCCAAGTGAGTTATGGCGACAAATCCGCGTGACATTCCACAAAAGGGGCATTCATGACCAGTTGCATGGAAGATTGGACACAGCTTCATTCCGTCGACTCGGCCGTGCGGTAGGACTGCTGAAACCACCAGTGCGCCGCTGGTGACAGCGGCAGTGATGGATGCGGCATTGATTCCCGGCCATTTCATTGTTGAGTCCTTGAGATTGAGGTTAATCTCCTTTTTGTCGGCAGAACCATTATAATACGACATGCAAAGCGGAGGTCATGCAACCACAAGGCATGGAACAAGCAGCAATGACATCAGACAAAGATTGGACAGTACTACTGATCCTTTCTATCCTCCTCGGAGGACTGGGTGTGGACCACTTCTACACCGGAAAGATTGGAACCGGAATCCTCAAGCTCATCACCGGCGGCGGATGCATGGTTTGGGCTATCATCGATATCATCATGGTTGCTACCGGTTCGTTCAAGGACTCCAACGGCCTTCCAGTCACCAACAAGTGATTCGCCCTCTAGGCAACACTTCTCAGTATTGAACGGTTCTGCTGTGGCTTCGCCATAGCGCTCAGAATATACCCTGGTTTCCCACGTCTGGTTTCCAAGAAACACGCTCGACCTAGATTTGCCTCTTGCGAGAGGCTAAGCAATGAACTGAAAGCATTCAACAGATGAACAATTATTCGTTCATTCAAACAAACGCAGTGGTTCAATCACGATCTGAACGATGATTTTGGCTTCCACGGTTGTTTTGGCTTCCACGGTCATTTCGAGAACGGTTGTCTCTTCGAGGGCGACTCGATTGCTCTCCACTCGATGAACGGTTGTTGTTTTGTCGGGAACTGTTGCTCTGCCTTCCTCGGTTTGAGTTTGACTTTTGATTCCGTGGGCGCTTTTTTGTCCCGGACTTTTCTTTGATTTTACCAGGCTTTTGCCCAGGTTTGGGAATCGCTCCAATGAAATGGAATGGGTGCGAACTCTCGACTGGAATCTCTTTTCCAATCAGTTGCTGAATGCCGACCAAGTATCCGCTTTCAGAATCGTCACAAAAGGCGTATGAAATGCCGCTACGACCTGCACGGGCTGTTCTTCCAATACGGTGAACGTAACTTTCAGGTTCATTCGGTAAATCGTAGTTGAAGACGTGCGTGATTCCGTCGACATCAATTCCTCTGCTTGCAATATCAGTGGCTACAAGAATTGGAATGGAACCATCTTTGAATCCTGCTAGTGCTCGAGTTCTCGCGCCTTGGCTCTTGTTGCCGTGAATAGCAGCCGCTGCGATGTTGCTCTGATCCAATTGCTTGACCAACCGGTTTGCACCGTGTTTTGTTCGGGTGAACACAATTCCACGCTTTACCCGTTCATCCTTGATGAGTTGAACCAGCAATCGTCGCTTGTCTGCTTTTCTCAGGAACATGATTTTCTGTTCGATTCGGTCGACAGTCATCTCTTTCGGGCTGACATCGACCATGACTGCATTGTTCAAAAATGAACCTGCAAGCTTGGCAATCGACTTTGGCATCGTTGCACTGAACAGTAGATTTTGACGCTTGTTTGGGAGGAGTTTGAGAACTTTCTCTATGTCACGAATGAACCCCATGTCGAGCATTCGATCTGCTTCATCAAGTACGAAGAATTCCACTTTGGTAATGTCAACAAAGCCTTGTCCAATCAGGTCAAGAAGCCGTCCGGGTGTAGCAACGAGAATGTCAAGTCCCTTTTGCAATGCACGAACTTGTGGGCTTTGTTTGACACCGCCAAAGATCACTCGATGTCGAATGTCCATGTGTTCACTGTAGGCAGCAAAGCGTTCATCGATTTGTGCTGCCAGTTCTCGAGTTGGTGAAAGAATCAGAGCACGGATGTGTCGCTTTCCTTGTGGCCTTTTTCTGCCCATTATTTGAAGAACCGGTAAGGCAAACGCTGCCGTTTTACCGGTCCCGGTTTGAGCCACTCCGAGCACATCTCTGCCATCAAGCAAAGGGGGTATGGACTGCTCTTGTACGGGTGTAGGCGATGTATAGCCTTCAGAGGCCACAGCTTTGAGAAGTGTCTCGGTGAGTCCGAGTGATTGGAAATCGGTCATGTTGTATCCCTCCAGTAAACCATCGTATCGGTCCACTGCATGCAGACCTCAATTCTCTTTGCCTAAATACCCGATTGAAGATATACGAGCCTCAACCCGAGAATGTCAGGATTCGGTATGCGCCGTCAAAGAATCGGCTGGTTTCGTAACCATTCCAAATCGGAAATGTAGAGTTGTCGAATGTCATCAAGTCCGAGAACAAGCATTGCAAGCCGTTCGAGACCCATCCCCCATGCGAGTACCGGTGATGAGATGCCCAACGGTTCGGTAACTTCGGGCCTGAATATACCCGCACCACCCAGTTCCAGCCACTTTCCTCTCCACTTGACTTCAATTTCGAGGCTTGGTTCTGTATAGGGGAAATAAGCAGGACGTACGCGAACTTCTGGATACCCCATCTTTGCATAGAACGTTTTTAGGGTCGCAACGAGCATTTGCAAGTTTGCTCCTTCTTCCATGATGATTCCTTCAATTTGGTGGAACTCAGGTAGATGGGTGCGATCAATTGCCTCCTTTCTGAAAACTCTGTCGACAGAAAAGACACGGCATGCCTCTGTTGGATTCTTAGCAAGGTATTGAATAGTGTTGACTGTGGTATGTGTGCGCAACAATCCCTTCTCAGAGGTTTTGGCAGAGAATGCACCACCCCAGCCTACCGAGCCAGTCTCGCCACCGTGTTCATGGATCGCACCCCAAGCATCCGTGAGGTGTTTTGGCAGTTCAATTGATTGAGGGTTTTCCAAGTAGAACGTGTCTTGCATTTCTCTTGCAGGGTGGTCTTGTGGAATGAACAGGGCATCCATGTTCCATCCTGCAGTTTGAACGTAGTCATCGACCAGTTCAGAGAATCCCATTTCCAGGAAGATGCTTCGCACACGTTCAATCAATGCCTGCATTGGATGGCTGCGTCCTGTTCTTGGCGTAGATGACTCAAGCGTCACATCGAATGGCCTGTATTCGGCTTCCTTCCAGTCGTCCGATTGCAAGAGTTCAGTTGTTATTTCGGTAATGAATTGCTTTTCAACAAGTGCTTCCGAAGCAACCGACTTCCCTACAGCGGTTAGCGTCCACGTTCGTGTTGTTGATACCACCGACTCAATGAGCCCTCGGCGTGATTTGAAATGCTCCAACATGTCGCTGTCAAGCGAATGTTCAGGTTGTGGAAGGGATTGGATGAATGCAGTTCTCCCCTCAATTTGAGTCGCAACTTGTTCAGGTTTTTCCGTGGTAAATGCACCATTGGACATCTGAACACCCAATCGCTTCATCAGCCCAACACCAGGTCCTGCTTCATGCCGCTCGAATTCCGATTGGAGGTTTGCCATGGTTGGCTCAGCATTTGTCGAAATCCAATTCCATAGCCTTGCTTCCAATAACCCGCTGTCGCAGGCTTTGAGACCTTCAGCTGCCAGTCGGACGAGAGAAGAACTTGTTTCGTTGGTTTTTACAAATCCACCGTTGGTTAGGCCATGTCCGGCACCGACAGCGACCGCTTGATCCTTCCATTCGCACGCCTCTAGAATTTCATTAAGAGACCATTCATGTCCTGGCTTCTCTTGCATTCGACGCAGCATTCTGCGCTCGGGGTTGAGCAAGGAGTCTGCGTCCATGATGCGTCGTGTCAATTCATGCCCTTCAATTCTGTGGAGTCCCGAGGTCTTTTTGTGGGCTTTTGTACCTACGCTTTTTTGCCGCTCACTCTTCTTCTTCCCACAGGGAAATAGCACATGCTGGGCAAGTAAAGTGACTTGGCCGGTCACCGTCGAGTAACTCGATGTGCCCGCATGGTCCACACATTACGGTGCACTGCTTCGGCTCATCAAGCGTGATGTCCACTCTGTACATGACACGTCCAGCGTCTGGGAGTTGAGCCGAGTCCGGTTTCCAATTGGAAATTTCTTCATCGGACATTCCCTTTTCAGTGCGAATTGACATACCAAGCACGAACAAAACGATGCCACTTATTCCAATTGTACCTGCAATGGACATAATGTTGGCAACGGTAAAAAATGCGCCTGCTACAATGCAAATTGCGCCCGCAATAAGGAAATTCTCTCTCGTTCCGGGCATGGTGATTCCTCACTTGAGTGCGTGTGCAAGTGCTTCTGCTACGCGAGGAATATGCTCCAATGGTACTGCGCAGAGGCCAATACGAACGCCACCTGTGAGTGGCACGAGATAGACATCTTGTTCAGCACATGCCTCAGCAATTTTTTGTGGTTCATCGTGTTCCAACCAAGCAAAGAAACCATCGTGTGTTGGGTTTAGCGGGACGTTCAACTTCTCACATGATTCCTTGAGAAGGTTACGACGGTTCACAAGCAGAGACTGTAAGCGATCTCTCTCAAGACCCCAAGCTTCTCCTCCTTCACTGGATGCATGCATTTCACTGACGGTATATTGTGCAACTCGAGGTGCTGCTGACCACGTTTGTCGTCCAGTAACTCCCATCACCGTGTCGATTTTTTCGGTAACTTCTGCGTCGGGATGAATACTGACAAGAGCACCTGTTCGTAGGCCGTAAATGGTATGTGATTTCGAAAGTGAAAGGGCGAAGGTAATCAGGAAGTTTTCAGTCCACGGCCAACCTTCTTCAACAGACTCAAGAATGGTTTGACTCCACCCATGAGGCTCTTCAGCATACAGATGGTAGGCGGAATCCAAGAGCAAGGTGTGACCAACGTTTTCATTCGCCGATGCACTTTCCATGACCGCTTCAAGGACAGCCATTCGTCCAGCAGGCGTCAAAGAAAGTCCAGTTGGATTGTGGGCTGGGTCATTGAGCCAAATCATGACTTTATCTTGCTTTGAACAAAGTGAAGCAAGTTTTGCTTTGAAGTCTTCAATATCGACAAACGGATAAGGTGAATCATCGTTTTTTGGCAACAGTGCATAGACTTCTGAGTCCAAGTCACAGCCCGAGAGGAATCCTTTGTATGGACCCCAGTGTCGGTCTCTGAGGAGAACTTTGTCTCCTCGGTTAGCGAAATTTGCCGCAGCGAGGAACAGCGCCCCTGAACCACCCGGAGTTGCGGTAGCAGTCATTGAGATTCCACAATCATCCATGGCGTCACGGTGATCGCCAAGTGCGAGCGTTTTTGCAAGGTCGAGAAATGCTGGAAGTCCCTTAAGCGGAGCATATGCTGCAATTTCAACAGGTGGTGCAGCACGAATGGCTTCATCGACAACCTTGTTGATGGCGAGAGTCCCATCATCTTCGAGCAACGCTCCAATTGTTCCGTTTACGGCATCAGCACCGTTTTTGACGGCCTCTTGATATCGAGCCCACCATCCAAAAATTGTATCGTTGCCAACCTTTGACTGGGCATATGAGTTGAGCAATCCTGCACCGGCGTCATGGTTCATGCCTCTCCGAATACGGCAGTGTTCTTTGACTTGCCTCTTCTTCTGGTTCAATTGAGAATCTGATATTCATCACCTTTTCTTGACGTTCTCTCCGTTTCATTCATCAAGGGTAAGTGTCTCGGGCAGTTTGTCGCCTGTGTAGCATAGCTGGTAGTGCATCGGATTTGTAATCCGAAGGCCGGGGGTTCGAGTCCCTCCGCAGGCTCCTTTCATCCGTGTAAGCGATAAACCCGTAAGCCTCCATACTGACGGTATTCCATGCGTCCTTTTCATCTCGCTTTCCCTGTCACGGATTTACCCCGTACTGAGCGTTTCTACGTCGATATCCTTGGATGCTCCATCGGCCGTCGTACTAAGAGTACAATCAACTTCAATTTCCACGGCCATCAAATCGTTTGTCATTTGGTTCAAGAGATGCCAGACATGAGCGATAATGGTCGAGTGGATGGTAAACAAGTTCCACCGTTTCATTTTGGACTTGTAATGGAATACACACAGTGGTATTCATTCCGAGACGAGCTGCTTGCGAAGGATATCGATTTTCGCCTCAAGCCACATATTCGTTATCCAGGCAGAGTTGGTGAACAGGCAACCCTCTTTTTGAATGACCCGTCGGGTAATGCGATTGAGTTCAAATCCTTCAAAGACGAAGAACGATTGTTCGCAACAGCTGATGGGGCCGAGCATGAAGCCGGCGGAGGACTCTTGTAAGCGAATCCTCAAAGTCATGGATTCTTTGGGAGTGGTATGGTGGCACAGAGGCTGGACGGAAAGGCTTGCGCTGCGAAGGTCGAAGAAGAACTTCTCGGGAGGATTGCCAAATGTCGAGAGATGAAGACTCAACCCCACCTTGCTGTCGTGATTGTGGGTGATGACCCCGCAAGCCATGTCTATGTCGGCTCTAAAGTCAGAGCATGTGAACGGCTTGGCATTCGCAGCACTCACATTGAATTGCCTGTGACTGCAACCGAAGATGAAGTTCGTAAGACCATTGAATCTCTCAACAATCAAGAAGATCTACACGGAATCCTTGTCCAATCACCTCTTCCAAACCATATGGATGAAGAAGGACTCACCGACCTCATTGACCCATCAAAGGATGTGGATGGATTCCATCCACAGAATCTTGGCCGTCTCGTTCAGGGAAGAATGGACGGTATGTTGCCTTGTACTCCGAGTGGTGTTATGCGAATGCTGTCGTGGGCGGGAATTGAGACCGAAGGTAAAACCGCAGTCGTCCTCGGAAGATCACGCATTGTTGGGATGCCGCAATCGTTACTTCTTGGTGCAAAGGGAGTCGATTCAACCGTTACTGTTGCACATTCAAGAACCGAGGATACGCAATCACTCTGTGCCAATGCTGACATTATCATCGCCGCAGTCGGCCGTCCTGAGATGGTTACCGCTGACTGGGTCAAAGAAGGTGCAGTCGTCGTTGATGTTGGTATCAACCGTGTTGAAGATGACAGCAGAGAGCGTGGATGGCGTCTTGCTGGTGATGTTCACCCCGATGTAGGCCAAAAGGCAGCATGGCTTTCGCCAGTTCCTGGAGGTGTCGGACCGATGACAATTGCAATGCTCATGGAAAATACCGTTCGTGCTGCTGAACTTTCAATTTCTTTTTGACAACGCTCATAGGTCGGCAACGATAGCGACATGCATGGACCCCATAGCACCTCGGCTTGCAACAGGCACGCTTGTGTTGGGATTGATAGCATCCGTCGGGGCCATCGTTAGTTCAGTGCTTGAACTCGGCTTAACACAGGGGTTTGGAACGGAAGAAATAGTGATGATTTCTATTGCGGGAGTGCTGTTCATCGTCTCTTTTTTTGCTTCAAGGGAACGGCAGCAAATGGAAATGATTTCGACACCAACACTGGAAGAGCAATTTTCGGCTATCGAATCCATGCCAACGCAATACCGTTCTTCATCGACCGAAACCGATTCACTCGGTTTTGAAACACGGTCCGCAGAACCGACCCAATCGCAAGCGATTATTACCTCTATACTTGGCCAGTCCAGTGATGTTCAAGCAACCAGTGTTTCAGATGCCTTTGCTGCATTATCAACGGGCATGAACTCGGTCGGCAGACAACAAGTCGAAATGAATCCCGCACCCCACCGGCATACTCAGCAAGACCGTGAAGTGTTCAAATCATCTCGTTCGACAGAGGATGCAATTGAGAGACTCGAAGTACAGAGCATCCCACTTCCTGGCCAAACGAAAGTGAAAGAAACTCCTGATTTACCATGGCTTTCTTCAAAAAGCGAGTTCCAAACCGACGGTGCTGCTCAAGTGCCCCTCCCAACAATGTCTCACGACGAGCCAGTGATCTCACAAGAATATACACCTGTACCTGCCGTATCTGCAATACAAGTGCCCAGCATGCCGAATCTTGATGATTTGTTCGATACTCATCATCCAACAACTTCATCCACCGCGCCGTCGCCAACGAATGTTCCTTCTCTCCCGGATTTGCCTAACCTTGACGACTTGTTTTGACGTTCCATAGTTCAATAGAGGTTGGCCGGCTGGACTAACCATGTGGACCGAAGCGTTCGACCTTCACAGCCATTCCACCAACAGCGATGGTGAGCATCCAGTCGCCGATGTTGCTAAAATGATGGCAGAATCGAAGGTTAAGTTTTGGTCGCTTACAGACCATGACACTATCTCTGGTTGGTCTTCGGCGAAATCTGCTGCGGAATCTGAAGGAATGAGGTTCATCCCAGGTGTCGAAATCACCTGCATGCCCGGACTTGAGGCTGATTCCAAAGTTATGGAAGCAAGACAACGTGACCGGGCCTCTGATTCGTGGCATCTCTTAGCGTACTTTCCAGAAATGGAGTTTACCAGTCACCACCACGATGGTTTTGAAGCTTGGTTGGCGCCGTTAGGTCAAGGTCGTATACCACGAATGAAGACGATGGTCGAAAGGCTTGGTAAACTTGGTATGCCAGTCGATTTTGATGCCGTCGTTGCCCGTGCAGGAGATTCTGTAGGACGTCCACATTTAGCGGATGAAATGATTGCTGCAGGTTATGTGGAAACAAGGCAACAAGCGTTCGATGAATGGATTGGTGACGGCAAGCCTGTTCACATCACTCGTCCAAAGCCAAGTATTGCCGAGGCTTGCAAGGCTGTGCATGATGCCGGAGGATTCACTTCCCTCGCTCACCCACTCTACTACTGCATTGGTACACCAGAACTCATTGCATTCTGCATAGAGGCTGGGGTTGATGCCATTGAGTGCTTTCACCGCAGCCATGCTGATGCCTATCGCTATCAGCTTTGGAACGCTGCGAAGAATGCCGGTCTCGGTGTAACGTGTGGTTCAGACTTCCATGGTCGAATGTACAACCAAGCACCCGGGGGAATGGCAGTTCCCACTTCGACGTTGCCTTCTGCATTCAGTGAGATGACGCTCTCTCTTGTCGAGTCAATGCATCAATGATCAGCGCAATTTCAAACAGAATCACAACCGGCATGGCCACGAGAAAAAGCGAGAGTGGGTCCGGTGGGGATAAGAAGGCTCCGAGAATAAACGCACTAAACCAGATATGCCTTCGGTAAGTGCGAACCGTTGCTCGACGGACCAGTTCCATTCGCAAGATGAGAAGCGTGACAAGCGGTGCTTGGAAGCCTATGGCTGAAGCAAGTGCCAAGTTAGCGACAAATCCAGTATAACTTGACAATCTCCATTCTGTCGACAGTCCAGCACTCTGCGCATCTGTTGTGAGGTATTCCAACAGCATCGGCGTAAGCCAGTTCCATGAATAGTAGGTTCCAGCACCCATCAAAATGAGCGCTGAGAGTACGGTTACCAACATTGTCCGGTTTGGGCGAGGTGCTTTGAATTGCAGTTCAGCAAGTCTCTGTCGAACTGCGAAATGCTTGCTGGCTCTCCAACTTCCTTCGGACACAAAGACGAGAATCATGAACATCAAACCGACATGTGCCGCTAATCGGACTTGAAGCAGAATAAATTCGACCGGTGAAATGACAATGATGTCAACATCATCGGGAAGGCGTTGCGGTTCTATTAACCACGCAATGAATGTTCGAGTGAGTGGGAAGGTGGCGATGAAACCAATTCCAAACATGATGCCGAGCATCTTGACTCTCTTTCGCAGATGCGTGCGAAAATCGGAGAGCATTTCGCCGCCGGGTGAATCAAGCAGTTCATCCACTGCACTGACCAATCGCTCGGCACCTGCCATTGTTGTGAGGACGAGGCTGACCCTCATAACACACACTCATCGAGAGCATCATTCTTGTTCCCAGAGGTGGGATGGTGTTGAGTCGTAGAATTTTCTGTTGTATTTCTTTAACCGGCGGATACGATTAATGACAAAGCCAGTCATCCACAGTGATGCCAGTGAAAGGGCAATGGCTTGCCCCATCAACTCTTCATGATAGTCGTTCAATACACGAACTTGGATGACATCATCTGACGAGTTTTGACTCGGATTGTGCATCATAATGTAATGGAACACCATTGGTGACTCAATGACCACTTCAAGAGTGGCCTCGGGTGCTACATACTGTACTTCGCCCAGCGTTTTCACAATGTCCCAATCAATTGACCCCTCCTCCATCGCAGGTGGAGCAATGTCCACCATGAGAACGACCACTTCCATCGTGATGGAATCATCGAGGTTTGTTATGTTTGAGTGGACATTCATTCCCGGTTCAAAGTCCTGAATGATTTCAAAACGAGAATCATTTGGACCGAGTTGATACGATATGCGTTCATCGACGTGTGATTCTTGGTACTGCACAGCCATGAGAATAGTGGTGAGCATCAAGAGGGCAACAATGCCTTCAACCAACAGGTGCTGACGGATTTTCTTGCTCGTGAATCCTTTGAAGAAACTGCCGTGATCGTTTCTTAGCCGTGGTTGCAAGTGGTGGATGAACAATGCTCCTACACCACCGATGAGCATACCGAGGGGTATGTCGATGAACCAATGAATGCCGAGGTAAAGAATGGTGAAAACGAACAATACAGTGTTCAATAGCACGAACATGTGGTAGCGGAAATGCCGCCACTCCCGAAGAGTTCCTCCATTCTCTCTCACATGCAGGTAATTGAGCAACAGGATTCCGAACGGTATCGCAACGTGCAGCGAAGGGACTGCATTGTCCAGCGGGTCATGCGTTGCATAGAACACGCTGTACCATCCTTCATGGTACAACAACGATTCCATGCCTGGTATCCATGATGAGGTGACTTCCACATTGAAAAACAAGTAGTAAGGCACTGCAAGAGCGTAAATGAGTAGATAATTTAGGGCAACCTTGTCCGTCATGTCTCGATCACCAGTGTAGGCGAAGTACACAGTGGTGACATAAATCAGGAACAGGTAAATGAACAGATAATGGAAGTTAAGAATGCCAGTTAGGGTGTCGTTGAGGAAGAATTCCTGGACATGTTGTGTCAAATTCCCTTCCAAAGAATACACGGCTTCCGTCCAGTGCCCTGTTCGCAATTTAATCGGTTCATTGAGCGTGTCCGTAATGGATTTCCACTTGATGATGACAATGTAGCCCATTGCGTGGAGATAATATCGTTGGTCGTGAAAAACTTGTAACCAGCGTTTCATTGGGATGCGCATATCTGAGCGATGGGCAGTGAAAGCCCAGCAGATGATTGGTGTCAAAACCAAAATGAGCCCCATCATGATTCCATAGGGGTCCATATCTTGACGGGCTATGGGATTTGATATAGGTATTATGACGAAGAGGACGAAGAAATGGGCTTCCAGACACCATCGTTGCACAACACAGAATGATTAGTCTTAGAAAGGAGTTCTTTGTGGATGTAACATGGTGCAGAAATGGAAGCAAGCACCAGAGAACACATTGGAGAGTCTTCAGCATGCCATTCGAGTTAACGATGGTATCGAATTTGACCTACGATTGACCAGTGATCAAGAACTTGTTCTGCATCACGATGCTGACATTTCAGTGCCTGCATCGAAACGACCACACTCAGTGAAATGGACAGAAAACCATACGCTCGATGAATTGACATCGTTCGGTTTTCTATCGTTCGAGGCAATGCTTGCAGATCCTACTCTTCGTTCGGAGTGGCGCGATAAGGGCAAGATGGGCTGCATCGAGTTGAAACGCCCTCATCCGAATGCCCTTTACGGTGGTGGGATTTTTGGTAAAAAACAACACATTTCACATGTTCGTAACATGATTGTCAAAGCTGATGGAATGCTTGATGAATACGACATCCCTCATGAAAATACGGTATACTATGCATTCCATAACGGAATGAAAGCCTCTGCGGAATTATCCAAAACGAAGCGCCCTTGGTCGAATTTGACACCATACATACCGCCTTTTGGAACATACTATACCAAAAGGATGCGAGGGACTCTACATTTTGTGACAACGCCTTTGGCCCGCCTAATCCGTACCAATCGAAATGCAGGTGCATCGATGGCGCCGTGTGCCGTCGAATACTTTCTCCCTCCACAGAATTGGATTACTATGGGTCGCCGAGGTAGCCTGAAGGGTGATCGTATTCGGCGTGTGAATGCACATCAGGGTGGATTTCCGATTTATGTGTGGCCTGCAAACCTTGGCACAGAACATGACATACTCGAAGCCGGTCTAACTGGTCTTACCGATTGTTCAGATCCAAACATGACTTGGCTGCCGTCCGGGCACTTGAGATGGACTCGACCTGCAACTTTGCCCCTTGATGCTCAGCAATGCGAGGTTCTGAAATCAGCGACTCAGTCAAATCACCAAGATATCTTGAATCAGCTCCATGAGGAAGTTGTTCCTTGGTCGGAATGCGATACTGCGCGTAAGACTGCTCTGGTTGAAATGTGGAAAACGAAATGGCAGTGGAGTGATTCGACTGCTTCCATTCTTGAGCGTTCCAGTAATGCTTCTCCCCCTTGGGAGGCAATACGGCTACTCGGGCATCGTGGTTCAGGCAAGACTTCTCGGCCCGTGCTTAAGTGAAATTCACTCGATGTGGCGTAGAGATTGTGCTTCAGCGATGTACTTTGGACGATAGATAGGAGTTCCCTTTCCGCCTCGTAACACTGCCCGTTCATCGACAATTTGAGCACCAATTCCTGCAACCCGAGCCCAACCGAAGAAGGTGGTGTAATAGGTTGGGTCTGTAAATCCGATGTGGTGAAGAAGTGCACCGCTTGCAATGTCAACATTGGCGTTTGGATTGCTGATTTTTGGGTTCTCGCTGAGTACACGTGGTGCGACTTCCCGCAATGTAGTCACGATTTTGAAGTTCTCATCTTCAGGGCAAATTTCTGCACCTAGAAGGAATTGGGCGGTTGCTCGTGGGTCTTCAGCACGAAGGACTGCGTGACCGAAGCCAAAGATTGGGCGCTTTGCTTCAAGTTCAGCTCGAACAAAGGCTTCGACTTCATCAGGATCACTGGTTCCAACCTTCAATACGAATTCGAGGCATGATTGGTTTGCACGTCCATGAAGCGGGCCGGAAAGTGCGTTCATTGCACCAGCCATTGATGAATATACAGTCGCTTTTCCAGATGCGATTGCCTTCCCTGAGAAGGTCGAAAGATTGCCGCCGCCATGGTCCATGTGGAGCACGAGGTAAGTGGAAATGACTCGCTTCATTTTTTCCTTGTCCACGCCTTCAAATTCGAGGGCGTGAACGAAACGGTCGACGAGATTCATCGATGCGTCGTCAGCGGGAATGTCGTTTCCTCGACCTTCTCGGATTCTAAATATGAGGCCCATCAAACGCGGCATTCGGGCGATGAGATTGAGGGCGTCCTCCTTCCAGTCTTCAGTGGTTTCCAACATTCCCAAGGTGTGGATGCCGATGCTCAGCCAATCCATAGGGTGTCCAAACTTTGGTAGAGTTTTGAGGACGGATTCGATATCTCCGGGGATTTCTGCACGAGCCGCAAGGTCTTGGCGGAATGAGGTCGATTGTTCAGGCGTCGGTAGTTCTTTATTGAACAAGAGGTAAACGATGTCCTCGGGGTCAAATTGTGCGAGTTCGGAAATCGGATAGCCGCAATAGTGAACGCCTTCTGTTGGCGTGACATACGAGGTTCGGCAAGTGCCAACTGGAACGCCACGTAGGCCAGTGTTGAGGTGGTTCTCAGTCACTTCCAAAAGTACCTTGTTGTCTGCCAATTGCTCCCCTCGGAACTCTCCACATACCTCTTTCGTATAAAGGCGGCTCTTCGATATTCAACTGTGAACGTACGTTCATACTCGCTCAACGTACTTTCTTATTCCAAGGCGGCCAAGAACGGAATCCTTTGGTCGATTCTCGATCTGCAAAGACGTGAATACGAATTGCTTCACCATCGATGATGAGAGCATCATCTGCGGTAAGTCCGGGGCATGTCTCTTTGACTTCCCTCCATGCTCTGTCGGTTGCAAGGTTTTCTGACCACCATGGGAAGGCTGCACATTGCTGTGGGCGGACCGTGTAGATGGTACATTGTTTGTTCTGGTCAAGATAGATGCAAACATCATCAACTTCACGGCTTTTGAGTACATAACGACCGTCGAGAGTTTGACGGCAGTCTCTTTCAAGCCATTCTTCGACTTCCATGCCGTGATGCTTGGAGATGCGTTCCGCATCCGTAATTGAGAGGTACACAATTCCACCCGGCTCGTCACAGCATTTGCCGCAATTCGCTTGACATGAGAAGGCCACGCCTTCCATCCACCATGGTGGTCTCATTCTTCTTCACCCACCTGCATAGTTTGAACAGGACGAATCCGGCCCAGACGGATTTTACGAGGTTGCTGAGAATCGCTGAGCAAATCCATCATATCGACGCTGCCAGAATCAACATTCCATTCCCCGTCGGGTTCGTGACTGTCGAGTGGGTCTACGACTTTGCTTGACTTCCTGCGGTTTGCTTTTCTCCTCTCCTTGCGAACATTGTCTTCCTCCATTTCAGGCCAAGGTTCTCGGTCGGGGTCAAACTCTGTGAGGTTACTCTCCATTTCTCGCAATTCGTCTGCGATGCGAATCAATTCCTCAATTGATGCCTCAGAGGTACGCTCTGAGAGGTCATGAAGTTGAGATTCAAGGTTTCCAAGTTGGATGGAACTCTCGATCAAGTCACGTTCAAACGAGTTGATTCGATGATCAAATGCTTCATCCAACTCTGTCAACACGTCCGCAGCCAAACCGTAGTCTCGTTCTTCAATACGGCCTTGGCGAGCGATGAGGTGTTGTTCTCTCTCATTGAGGTCAAGGACTGAAGGTGCAGCAGGAGCAGTGTCTTCCAGTGCTATTTTCAGATATTCTGCATGCCTGCGTTGACCGGATGCTGCGAGATCCTGGGCATCGAGTTCAGGCGGCATGTACTCGTCGTCGCCGATTTCTGGTAATTTCGAATAGAGGTCGATTCCTCCATGTACTTCATCGCTGTAAACGGTGTCGACCGCCGTATTGATGAGACGCATAGCAATGTCTTCCACCTTTTCACGTTGGAGGGATTGATCTGCAGTTTTCCTTTTGAGTTGGTTTGACAACAAGGCAGTGACATCTTCTCCATCCAGTACTTCATCGCCGGACTGGAGTGCAAGGGCAACCAAATCGAAATTTGCCTTGGTTGGATGCCATCCAATGGTATCTTTGAGCACCAGGCTAGCCAACTGACTGTCGTTCATCATCAGTCCTTTCTTGATTGCAAGGTGTCGGGCATACAAGACCATGCTCGAGGATTGAGGTGCCTCAAGATGAACGGATGCAGCATGCCGGGTGAGTTCCCACAGCCGTGAAGTAGGCCAATCGTCAGGAGTGCTTTTGGAAGTGAGTAATACATGCACGCCAAGATTGAGGGCATAGTCGATCATGAGTCCAAGTTCATGTGCAAGTTCCGGATAAGCAACGCTTGAATCAATGTCGTCAATGGCAAGCAACCTTGCATTCACTAACGTGTCTTGCCATCCCTCCGGTAGCCGTTCCAAGCCTGCTAATTCAGCGCTGGTAAGCATGTACACATCCCCCTCTTGTCGGCGGAGTACTGCTTGCGCAGTAGCGTGGAGAAGATGAGTCCTTCCAGTTTGCGAGGCGCCAATAAAGAGAAGAGGGTTGAGTTGGCCCCCGGGAGAATCAACAACTGCATCTGCTGCCTGTGTCGCACGGGTGTTTTCCGGGACGTTGAACCATTGTTTGAAACTCTTGCGAACTTCAGGGCGAAGTCTCAGAGGCCATGGTCCTCCGGTTGGCAAAACCACGCTGTGATGAAACGGTGAGGTTTCTTCAGGGGGTGCTAACTCTTCAGAGAGGGCATGAGTTGCTCGGCCACGGTGGCCATCGAGTACGGATTTCCATACGGGGCTTCCATCGTGTTCCATCCCCAAGTAGGTGTCCTCAACAGGATCGATTTGCTGTTCTATGGATTCGAAAGTTCGCTGCCGCAGAGAGCGAATACGCCGTGCAGCGATGTCAGCGAGAGAATCGCCATTGGACTGTAGTTCAATTGCAGGTTTTCTTTGCTTGCTTTGTTTGCCGAGTACCCCATCAGCGACCAAGTCAAAGGTTGGCCGCTCAACGATTCCAGTTCTTTGCAGCAGAGTCCCTTGGCGACGATCGGTGACGTCGTTTTTACCCAACAATCGGTTGAGTTTGGAGTTTGATGTTTCAGAATTCGAGTCCTTCTTCGGGGTGACTCGTTCGATGCGGGTACCGCTGTGCTCGATTTTTTGTCGAGCCAGCTCAAGTGCTAGGGCGAGTTTCTCACGTCGAACGCTCATTTCTCCTTCGCCCCCGTATCCTTGCGAAGCCGTTCTCTGTCTTCAATTTCCCACACGCTGAGTTTGTCTTCAAGCGAAGGTTTTGACTGTTTACGAAACGCACCTTCTCTGCTTGGCTTATCACCTTGGCTTTGGGCCATGGCGCCTGGTCGGGCCATGTGTGGAGTCAGTGAGGTTTCCGTATCGACTGGCATCCTGTCATTGACCGCTTCAAGTGGTCTGTTGGCAAGAGGAGTTTCCGGAAGCCTGTGTTCTCGTGAATTGACATGTTGCCGAGTAGCATCCAATACTGATGAGTTCATTCGTGGAACAACTGTCATTTTTGCTACCGCTTTTTCTTGGCGGTTGGCATACTTGACAAGGCTTGACGATATTGCCTGTGGTGGTTGTCTCTTGCCTTTGTCGATCTCGCTGAGTTCTTTCGCTTCTGGCGCATTGCGGACTGCAGCAAACAGTGCGAGTTGTTTTTTGCGATTGGGGCGTTCAACGGCCTTCTTCTTTTTTCTGCGAACTTTTTGTGCTCGCCGTGGGGCAGCAGGTGGAGCGATGTACGGTTGCTGCTTACTTACTCGAGACGGTACAACTTCCTTCATATCCATTTCGATTTCGGTTGCATCGGAAGCGTGGGAAATTGATGCTGGAGCAGATGTTTGGTATGTTGTAGATTCCTGCTGCGTCGGTTTCTGAAGGGGATTGTTTTGAATTGAAACTTCATTCGATTCAGGTTCGACAGCATCTTTTTTGCTTTCGTTGTTCCATTCCTTCACTACGGAATGAAGGGATTCTGTAGCGGCTTGTACCTCTTCGGATTCGGGGGCATCCATCCCACCTTCCATTGTCCCGTAGACACTTGATTGCGGTGCGATTGGTCCGCCGCTTGAAGAAGAAATCGCTTGTTGGAGTTGTTGTTCAATCCACTGCCTCTCTTCTTCACTGGCAGGAGCGCAAAGTGGGTGGTCTAACAGAAGGTCAGGTTCAAGATTCCAGTGTTCCAATACCGATGCATCAAGGTCAGTCATGTAGCGCGAGAGGTGCTGACGAGTTGTCAAGGAGAAGGCATTGAAGTCAGCAGTTGTAAGGAACAAGTGGTCTTCTAATCGAACTCCGTCAACAATATCTCGCAGGAAATTGACGATTCGGTCGTCACCGTGTAGGCTGGAGAGATATTCTACCCCTTCCAGAACCACAACTGCACGAAGGTTTTCCCAGAGGAAAGCGTCAATCCTTCGTCGAATGTTGTCCAGACTCGGCTCGATGGATTTCTTTCCGTTGTTTTGTGATAGCCAACTGGTGGATGCGATTGGGATATTGTGCTGGACATTGAGTGACTCAACATCGTGCCGGGCAAGAACAAGTAACGGTCGTCCGTGCACAGCCAATTGGCCAGCGAGGTCGAAGAGCGGTGATGGGTCTGCAGAGTCAAAGAAGTACGCATCGCCGGGCCTGAGCATCTTTTCAAGCCCTTCGAACCGTTGCACCATTGCTCGACTGCGATGCCGAAGTGCTTCTGGTGCTTCGACAATCGTTTCCATTTCAGGGAGTCGTTCTTCGCGGCGCCAACTGCTCGTTCGATACCTTGCCTTCGACCACCATTGGTGTTCCTCTTGCTTCGTATTCGTATTTTGATCGGAATGAAAGTGGGCCTCTGGATAGAGATTGAGTACTCTGTCCATGTCAGAAAGTGGTAACTCGTGTACTGCAATCAAAGAGTCGAGTAAGGCACAATCGCTCTCGATGTCGAGTAATGCCTCGAGGGCCATACTGATTGAGTCCGTTTCGTGAAGAGCCATCATCGGCGTCCCATCTTTGAACGCAATGTGACCTATTCGTGGCATCTCCTCCTTTGGTCGGCGCTCAATTCGCAGGTAACCCGTTGTGGATAGCCGTGCAATGTCTGACGACAAAAGTTGCAATGAATCCGGTCCTCCGCGTCGGACTTCCGTAACGTCTCCTTGCGGTAATTCCACCATCTTCACTCACCCCTTCGGGGTGATGCTTACGAGACACTTCTTGAAAGGTCCGGCTCGTTTCATTCATCCGAAGTGATTTAGTCACTTCGACGTTCGAGCCGATAACCAAGTTGACACGGTTCTCTAGACGAATTACCGTGAAGTTGAAGGAGTACACACAGATGGTTCATTATGAGCGAGCGTCACGAGGAATTGTCCTTGGAAATGCGGCGGTTTAACGCTCTTCCAATTGCGAAACCTTTCACGATCCGCTTTCTAGGTTCTCTTGTCGTGTATGAACTTGCGGTTCTTCTGTTGTTTCGCCTACTGCTTCCTTTTGTTGAGTACACTTTCCTTCTGTTCCTCTTCATCATCGGTCTTTCCATAGGTGGCGGTTTCTACCTCCGCCATCGTTCTCCAATGCTCAATGTTCCCTTGGCCGTGAATATGAACCACCCATTCATGAGCGATGCTGAACTTGGCAACGCGACGGTTATGGTCCAATTCTCTGATGGAATGTGGGCCGACATCGGCGTTGGTAGAGTACGTCTGACGACGGATGAGTTGATGGGAGGGGCGTTGCTCATACGAGACGACGACAACTACACCGGTATTGGTCATTTTAGCAACCTTGAGCCATCGCATCCTTGGCTGAAGCGCTATGTGATTCTCATCAATCAAGCCATTGCATTGAGAGACGCAGTGAACGGTGATGAAGACACCATTGAAGATGCTCGTAACCGTGAAAGCATTGACTATGGATTACTTGAACGCTCTTGGTTAGAAGTCGATGAGAATTTAGAAATTGAACCGGACGGCATCTTCAGCAAACTGCGAAGAGACTAAATTGCTATTTTTGAGGCCTCATAGGCCTTTACATTGAAAACCTCTACTCTCTCGGAGAAGCGTGGAAACATCAGCACGATGGCAGGGGCGCCTCGACGCTTTGGGCTCTAAGGAGCGTGAAACGCTGCTCGGAACCTCCCTTTCCCGTCGCTTCACTCGCTTGCCATTATGGCTCTCTCATCCCTCAAATATTTCCGCATTTTACGGCTTCCTGGTTTCACTTGCATTGATTTTGCCCTATCGGTTTGCACAGGAATCAGACAGCTGGCTCACCAACTGGATTTTCCATTCCGCTTTGATAATGGTGGCATGTCTGCTGCTCGGGATGCTTTCACTCATCATTATTCGATTTACAAAGCGGTTTCCGGTAACACCTCCACGATACATACTCTATCCCATGCCGTTTATTGGGCTGGCATTGCTCACCATCTCCCTCACTGAGATGCTGGAACTTCCTTCAAGCCTGATTTGGCTTCTTCTCCTTCTCCCTGGTCCAATGTATGTCCACCTTTCATGGGCCCCACGTTGGCGCCTTTTATGCCAACTTGAGGACAACCAAAATCCGTTTGAGGGCCTCGAATCTAATTATAACGAGCAATTGAACGATGCAGAAGAAATTGCAGACGGTGATGAAGAACTCCTCTCTGTCGTCAATGCACTCGAAGATGAATGATTTACTGCACTCCTAGCCTTGCAGCCGAATGTAATTCACTTGACTGACTGCGACCAATTTGCCATTGGTATCGTACAAATCAGCATGGGCGAGACACATTGTTCGTCCAACTCGGACAACATGGGCTTTGCATACGACGTCGGTGTGGCACGGTCGTAGAAATCGGATGTTAAAATCTGTAGTTGCAACAAGTGATTCGGCACCAATTTCAGTCAAAATCGACCAGCATGTGACGGTATCTGCGATTGTTCCGAGCATTCCTCCATGGAACGTTTCGTAGATTCCATCCCACTGCGTGTGACGCGGGACCATTGCTTCACAACTGCCCTTTTCCAGTTTGAGAATCTTCATTTTGAGGGTGTCGACAATCGGAATGGATTGAATCCTTTGGTCGAGCGCCAGTAGTTGTTCGTCGCTCAGAGTATCACTTTTCACAGTATCACCTCAGATGAGATCGAGTGTCGGTCCAACTTTTTCAAACAAGCGGAGAACTTCATCAAGGTCTTCACGTGTAAGGCCTGCAGACATTTGGGTACGGATACGAGCCTTGTCTCTAGCGACCATTGGAAACACGATGGCACCTGCCATGACACCCTCTTCTCCAAGTGCTTTGGTCATCGCCTTCGCGACGCTTGAATCTCCGCACATTACTGGGATGATTGGTGTGACTGAATCGCCAGTGTCGAAACCGAGTGATTGCAGTTCCTTGCGGAAATAATCGGTGTTTTCCCACAGCCGAGCATGGTGCTCAGGTTCGTCCATGAGGACTTCAATCGCAGCTTTTTGAGCAGCAGCGACGCCAGGCGGTTGAGAACCTGAAAGAAGCCATGAGCGTGAATGATTGAGGGCGTGGGTACGAGTCATCTCAGTACCAGCAAGGATACCTCCTTGGACACCCAAGGCTTTGGAGAATGAACCTGTTTCAAAATCGACCTTGCCTTGCAAGTTGAAATGAGCTACAATCCCTGCTCCTTTCTCACCGAGAACACCTTCACCGTGGCAATCGTCAACGTAGACCATAGCGCCGTATTCTTCAGCCAATTTATTCACTTCATCGAGCGGAGCAATATCTCCATCCATTGAGAACACGCCATCGGTAATGATCAGTTTACGGTCTGAACTTTCGTGCGCTTTCAGTACCGCTTCAAGTTCGCCCATGTCGTTGTGTGCATAGACTCCCCGGCTTGCTTTCGTAAGTCGGACGCCATCGATAATCGAGCCATGATTCAATGCATCACTGATGATGACATCTTGTGGTCCTGCAACCAATGTTGGTATGAGTCCGACGTTGACGGTATAGCCTGCAGAATAAATCAGTGAGGCTTCAACTCCCTTGAATTCAGCAACTTTCTTTTCAGCCTCAAGATGTATGTCCATTGTTCCAGCAATGGCTCGAACACTTCCGCTTCCTGCACCGTATTTTTGTGTTGCATCAAGCATAGCTTGTTTGACTTTGGGATGCGTTGTTAGGTTGAGATAATTATTCGCAGACAGCATGATTGTAGGTTTTCCGTCCATTTGACACCGGGGTTCGTTCGGACTTTCCAAAGTGGGTGGTTCCCAAAGCAGTGATTTTTCTGACAATTCGTCAAAACGTGTTTTCATCCAAGACATGTCTCCGGGCATATGGTCTCCTCATACCAACGCAATACCTCGACATTCAAGTTCTTTCGGGCTTGAAGTTCTCATGCCCTGCACGCAACCATGCACTCAAAAAGGAAGTGCCGTTGGGCGTGTTATGCGCCTTACGGGTACAGTGAGCAGTGGATTGGGGCGAGCCCACATTTTCATGGCCCAACCTCACTATCAAGAACAGTTCAAACAACTTCTCGGTGGCACTGCTTGGCCTGGCACGCTGAATCTTACGATTGAAGGTCAAGACCTCATCAATTATATCGCCCTACGTAAGAAATCTGGTATTGATACTCTTGATGCAACCGACAGCGATCGAGAAGCAGCATCATCCATCGACGTTAGCATGCATGAATCTCACAGAATTCGAGGTTTCTTGCGAGATGGCGTTTCGTTTGGTGGTGCAACTGCTTTTTTGGCCGTACTTGAGTCAGGTGATTCCACCGTTGAATGTGCTTTACTCATTCCAGATTTAACTCGACATACTGATGTTGTTGAAGTGATTGCATGCTCGTTCTTGCGCGAAAAGCTTGCCCTTGTCGACAACGACATCATTCAAGTTCTTCTGAAGTGAATGACTTGTGCTTGACAATTGGTAACTCACCAAGTTCAGCCCATTCGTGGTAGAGAAGACTCTTCATTTCGTGGCGAGCACCGTCTCTCCAGCGTTTTCTCATCGTTCGTTCTACAGCAGGACCGGATGGAGGTGCGGTAAAGCAGTGAATCTCGCTTTTTGATGAAGGGAGTTTCATTTCATCCCAGTCCACGCCCCAAAGGATGAGCCAGTCAGCTGGTGCTACACCAAAATCAGCTTCCATCTCTGGATTCTCAATCGCTTGTTTAACGTCATAAGGTGATATTTCTCCTATGCTCATCCTGTGCAGTGCCATTGCCGTCCGGCGAACTTGATTCCATAGGAATGCCTCGCCAATGATTTCGAATCCAACCGTTCTGCCATCGATAACCCATGGTTTGCATGACAGAATTGTCCGCATTGGATTTTTTCCTTCTTCAAGGCGAGCAAAATTAGTAGCGTTGTATGTTCCTTCAAACATTTGAAGCCATTCGGTAAACACTTCGCCGGGGTACTTCCAAAACTCGAGTCCCTCAAGTCTGTAGCGATACACACGGTGATTTGCCATACGCGGATTCCAATCTTCGTCAACTTGTTTCACATCAAGGAAGGCAATGTCCTTTGGCAGTCGGTCATCCAATGCACGTATCATTTTCCGAGGAGTTAGGGCGCTCCACAACTCCTCATCGAGATGAACCACTCCGCCGTTGAGACGGACGTGAACGCCTGCATCGGTTCTGCTCGACAACACTAAATTGTGTTCTTTCGATGCTGGGTCGAGCCATTTCAGGCTACGAAAAACACGAATCAGTTCACCTTGAACAGTGATAACATCCGGTTGGACTTGACTGCCGTGGTAACCGTCGCCGAGGTAACCGATGCGGAATGCAAGACGAACACTCTGGTTCGTCATTTCCTCGCCTCACTCTTCACGTAGCAGCATTTCTGCTGCCTCTTCAGGGGAGTAACCCAATCCGCCAACGGACCAGATGAGAGCCTGCTTCAACCATGGTTGAACCATTGGGTTCTTCTTGCTCGGGTCCATCACTTCGATTGCATCGACAATATTCCGACTTGCGGTAAACAAGACTTCATCGACTGGAATATCTTCGATTTCAAGACGTCGTGCATAGCGTTGGAATTCTTTAACGGCGACAGGGATTCTACGGCATTCGAGTGCGAATGTAGCGAAGTCTCCTATGTATTCCATGTTTTCTTCGTCCAACTGCATGGCTTTTTTGTAAGCCATCATTATTTTTCCACCGGGGATGACATCGTCTTGCGCCTCAGCGTTCTTCATGTTTGCAAACTCTGCGTACATGTGGTGAACTTGGGCGTTGGTTTTGTTGCTGCCCATCAGAGCATCGAGTTCTTCGAGGGCACCATCAAGGTCGCCACCACGCAATTTTTCAATAGGTCCTTGCAGTACTTCTTCGTCGCTCATTGTTTCGCCTCAAGCAGATGGAGTGGCAAACACTTTTTGAAACGCTCGCCGAATCAAATTGGTTGTTCAATCTTCAGATGTGGACACAATAGTGTCCTTGAGGTCCCGAAGTAGGTTTGATTGGCTGTGTTCCTTGTGCTTTTCGTTGAGGAGTGCCTTTGCATTAGCCCAGTTGCGAATATTGTACATGCAATGTTTTGGGTCTGCACGAACGGTGCGAATTGTTCGCTGGTAGGTGAGCAGTCCAATCACGGAGCGCAAAATACCTTTGCCAGCTTTCTCTGCCACAGAATCTCCCTCTTTTTCTGTTGTCCCTGGTATGGCGCCTGCGATGCCAGGTCCTGTGCTTTCTTCGACGATTCCAACTCCAGAATCCGTCAATATTGTGACGGTAGCAAATCCGAGGAGTGTGCCGGTAGGAGTTCGTTCAACCAAGACTTCCGAGATACGGTCGAAAAGAATTCGTCGGTGAGATCTGGAAAGCAGGAAACTGTGTTCGAAGATTACAGCATCAGTGGTAACTGCGTAGTGAAAACTTCGCTGATAGTAGTAGGTGAGTGCCATGTAGATGGAGACAAACCCAAGACCAAAGAGGCTGTAGCTGTATTCACCGATTGGTATGAAGTCGCCTATTGGCTCATCCATCCACAGGTCAGTGATCCAATACAGTACATCATCCATTTGAATGACCAGCGGCGTTAGAGAAATGATGAGTAGGCCAATGGTGACCCAGCGGCCAGATGTTGAAACATTGACCAACCTGTTCATCCAAGTGATAAATAGCATGATGAACACAAAGCCAAATGGATATTTTTCGCCACCGGTTAAATCAATCATGAACAGGGCAAACTTGACAATACCACTGGATTCTTCATCCCCTAAGGAGTTTGCATTGTCAAAGATGAAGTGTATGGCGAGGACTAAAATCCCAAGGAGGTACATTCCAAGGAAGGCAAAAGTACTCGGGCGTTTGGTAAGAAGAACTTCCTCGCCAGCAATGAGGCGGAATTTCTTGGCAAGCCGCGCTTGTTCTGCTTCCTTCTTGGCCTCATCCGTGGTGTGGACATCGGCTGGGGGCGTATCTGCGGCATCGGATTCTTCGCTCATTGCAATCTCTCCTCTTTCATGTCTATCGCTCCTCGCACATAATACCTTGCCCATTGTACTGTGGTACGGTATGGAATGTGATTCGGGGTGGAAACCGTCAGTGAAGCAATCCCCAAGAGTGCTCAGCGTTTCCTCGGGCCCACTCATAGTCAGATTCCTTACGAACGCCAAATTCGTCACGAATGCGTAAATATTCCATTTCAAGAGGATATTCGTTGTATGTGAGGTGCGATTTGAGACCTCCCCTTGTTGGCTGGTTGAAGGTCCAATGTGCTCGTTCAATTGCTTTCACACGTAACTCAATTGTTGTCCTACCGTTCCACATCTTAATTTCAAAAACTGGAAGAGGCGCTCCAGGTGAGTGTCCATGCTCACCTTCGGTGAGGTTTGAAGCGGTCTTCAGTATCGTTACATTTGTGAATTTCTCACTCCGCTTGTTCACCGGGTCATGGAAAAGACCGCCTTGAGATAACCCAATATGTCCAAGATCTCGTCTTTTCCATGGCCGATTGTCCCGAGCACTTACGGTAAACGATACGTGCGGCAAAAACCAATCGATGTACGAACCGTCATTTAGATGCAGCATCCCCCAATACCACGGCACCGATGGTGCTTGAACACAGACCTTTTGGAAGTATGCTGTTCCGTTAACATCCTCGTCGTCCAGTTTTCCATGAACTTTGGTGCCGTGCAGGCGAAGAATGTCATAGCCCATGTTCGCTGCATAAGTCGCAGAGGCTTGTCGGGCAGTTGACATTGCAGCGTTCCACGGTGTGAGCGAGAGGTCGAATTTTTTCGGTACTTTTGGATGATCTGCTGAATCATCTGTAAACAGGTGGACCCAGAATGAACTCAAGTCGCTCTTGAGGCCCATCGAGAGATCGTTGTCGAGGAGTGGGACAACAGCGCCACCGCCCTTTCCAGCATCTTTTGATTCCCCTGGCCACTTTGGATGGGTATCCGGCATAGCAATCATCCGGCATATTTGTTGAATCACAGGTTCGTGCATGCGTTGTCCATCAAACCACCAAGCGCAGACCATTCCGTCGAGGGCTAATCCGCTCTCAGCATCGTAACTTGGCCGACCTGCTGGAGTCCAAGGCATGCCGTTCACTTCGACCAGCTCGTTGTCTTTCGTCGACCACAAAACCATCAGTTGTCTACCGCTTGGCCGTCCATCGGGGTCATCGAGCATTATCAGCCACCACCACCAATCCCATGTGAGGTGGTGAAGTGGTTTCCTGTCTTGCAGTGTCCACATCTTCGAAAGGTCACCAGAGAAAGAATCCATATTCGAGGTCATTGAATCTCCTTACCCTTGAACAGTACACCACCGAGGAACCAAAACACAACAGCTTGTACGAGCAGTACGAGTGTTGCGACAATCGTTGATGCAAAGGCTGAAAGACCAAGTCCTGGCTTGGATGAGAAGAAATTCAACGGATCTGAGCCACGAAGTGATGATGAACCGAATATATCAGAACCGGTTCCGCCTCCACCCCAGTCTCCCATGAGGATGAACATGTCCAGACTCGGCCAAACAAGCATTGCTGCTGAGTCGACAATCATCAGCGCCCAACCAATCACTGAAAACCGTAAAATGGTAGCGTCAGGTACACCCATTGAGAGCAACGCCATGCCGAGTTCCCATGCTGCAAAAGGTATGGCGAGGATAATTCCGTACTTCCACAAAACGCCCAATGCATTGAACATCATTCCGTAGACCAGCGTCGCCATCATTGTGGCGAATACGATAGCCAGCCACACTCCAAGGTCTGCGAATCTGAAGAACTCGTCGCCGGAGCCTACAAATCCAGAAACCAACGCTCCAAGCAGTCCTAGAACGATGATATAGGGCCACACAATACCAAGATACCCGAGGACACGGTAGAGGAAGATTTCCGAACGTGCTATTGGTTTTGCAATCATGAAATGCATGGTGCCGGATGTCATTTCTTCTCGAATGAGGCCGGTAGCCATGAAAAGGGGTAAGAAAATTCCTAGCAGCAATACAAATCCAAGTTTACCAATGGCCAGAACAAATGCGATGTGAGTAGCTTCTCGAGAATAAGCGTCCTCGTCAGGGTCTTCGTCAACACCGTCGTCTGCGATGACATTGAAGGACATTTGACCGGTTGGTGAAGTCGTTATTTGGATGATGATATCGCACGGTATTCCGTTGTCATTCGTATCTTTCTGTGAATCAGTTTTGTCTGAATTGAGGCAATCGCCATCATCGTCATAACCAGTAGTTTGCTCGCCGATTGATGCAGTGACATCCCAGTCAAAACCGTCTTCGTTGATGTAATTGGAAGCAGGCTCAGGGTTGATGGGAGGGTCAAACATTCCCGGGTGCGATTCATCTGAGAAGGGGTCCGTACCCAATCGTAATTCTTGACCGGTAGGATACCCGTCCCCATCGTAGTCGAACGAATCTCCATCGTTATCGACTGACTCAAATTCTGAGCCCATGACATCGATGTAAATCATGAATATAAGCGCAAGTGCCGTAAATCCAACCCCCAACACTACCCAAGTGGAGGTTCGTGTGCGGTACTGGCGTAAGGTGAACTCGATCATGGCTGCGGCCTTGCGATCCAACGAACGAAAGACGGTATCCGGTTTGGTTGCCATCAAACACGCCCTCCAGAAGTGAGGTATCCCAGGATGGATGCCAAATCGTCATCGGGATTATCAATCGATGAAACTTTGTGATTGTTATCGACAATAATTTTCGGAAGTCTTGAATGAATCGCACCGAGGTTGTGGGTTTGGATGGAAACATTCTGACCACCCGGGAACGAAATTCCAAACACTTCGTCAATATCGATGATGTCCTTTGCCAGCGCCTTTGGATTCTCCGATTCAATTGAAATGCTGTGAGGGATTTGGTCAAGCCGTTCTCGAATGGAGTGCAGGTTTCCGAGTGCGAGAAGTCGCCCCTGATGCAAGATTACAATCTGTTCAGTTATTCTTTCAATCTCTTGCAAAATATGGCTGCTGACCAAGACTGTGCGTCCCATCTTCCCGAGTTCACGTATGACATTCATGATAGTCGTCCTTGCCAATGGGTCGCATCCTTGAAGTGGTTCGTCAAGAATAATCAATTCTGGATCGTTGACAAGTGCGTGAGCGATTTTGACTCTTTGACGCATTCCTTTGGAGAATTGACCGATTTTCTTGTATGCTACATCTGTGAGTCCAACGAAATCCAATACCCTGTCCGCTTCAATGCCGGCTTCATCCCGTGTTAGTCCGTTGAGGCGGGCAAAAGTCGAAACAAAACCGTGTGCAGTCATCCAATCGTACATCTTTTCATGCTCTGGAACAAATCCGACACGTGCATAGGGTGCAGGGTTTTTCCATGGATTCGTTCCAAACAATTTGACACTGCCTTGACTCACCTTGATTTTACCCATGAGGATGTTGAACAACGTCGACTTACCAGCCCCGTTCATACCAAGAATCCCTGTCACACCGCCGTTTAGTGCGAGTGTGATGTTCGAAAGGGCGAAGATTCGCCCGTAACTTTTTGAGACATTTTCAAGAAGAATTGCAGGTGCTTGAACATCTGGCGTCCATTCTTTCGTCTGTGCTTTTCCTTGTTGGTCGAAATCGGGAATCATTCTCGAGTCACCTCCATTGAAGAGACACGAGAACTCAATGTGAACAGCGCAATTGCATTCATTGCAGCTAGCGAGGCGAGTGACCACGTCCACGAGTATTGGTCGTAGGTAGGTTGTGTCCCAATGATGGCTTGGCCAACGTGTGCCAAACAATCGTAGGGCGATAGAAGGTAGAGAATCTCACGGTCAAACAAGTTTGATACAATGAAAGCGAGGACCTTTGTTCCCAGAACAATGGACAACAGCGCGATTCCGGGGAAGAACTTACCCTTCGATACACTCGACAATGCAAGCCCGATGCTGGTGTAGGTGAATATCAGCAGTACGCCGCTGATAACGGTTGCCAAAAACATTGGAAACGTATCCAAAATCCATGCCCATCCTCGACCCATGCTGACAATCTCAGCGAAATAGTACAATCCGAGGGTCACAAGGATGATCAATGCTTGAATGATTGCAACTGATATGAATTTCATCGAGACATAGTCGAACCGTGTAATCGGTCTTGAAAAGTACATTGCTGAAGTGCCATGTTGACGATCTTCAGAGATGACTCCACCGACTAAAAGTGCAGCAACGACAGGGTAGTAGAGCATGTTTCGTGGAAGGAAACCGAGTACATGGCCATAGAGATTATCTCTGCTTACGCCCCAAACCGAGTGAAGGCCTGAATCTCCGATAAGTCCGGATACGATGACCATGGCGACGTCTGTGAGGGATGCGACAAAAACGACCAGTAGAAACAGACGTATCGGAACTCCCCAAGGGCGATGCCCCTTCTTGAAAATGCCAAGTAGGTGGTGTCGTAATATTGCCCAATTTCTCATCCAGCGTGGGTTGAGTTGACCGTTCCATGGTTTGTATTGCTGTTTGAATACATGTCCTTCATTTCTCGGCGCAGTGCTCTTTGTCACAGAGAGGTCTTCATCCCCTTCAGTAGAACCCCACGCTGCTTCAAGACGGACTTTCCCGGTAACCGGAGCTTCCGGTTCATGTTCAGATTCAGTCAATACCTCTGGTACTGTTTGCTCGAACTCTTCTGTCATGCTGCTCCACCACCCAAATGTTCTGGTGCATCGACTTTTCGTGCTTCAATCGGGGAGGCAAGCAAGTCTTCGCTTGATTTCACTTCATAGCCTAAGTTCTCCATGATGGACAGAAACAAGTCCTCCAGCGATGCTTCATATTCATGCATTCGCCGGATTTGGGCTCCAACATCAGCAGCGCAACCGAGGATAAGGGATGTTGTGTCTTCTTGTTCGTGAAGCACACGCATGACGCGTCCCTCGCGACGAACACTCATGCCTTTCATTGTCATTGCTTCATACAATTTAGAAGCACCACCCCAAACATGAATTTCTATTTCGCGGTCGAAGCCTTTCAGGTCTTCAATGCGTCCTTGGGCTGCCAGTTTTCCTTTGTGCAAGAGGATGAAATTGTCACAAACACGCTCGACATCGTCCATGAGGTGGGATGCCATGAGCACTGAACGGTTTCCGTTCTTCACCGTATTCGTGAGCGTTTCGATCATGTAGTCTCGTGCAGAAATGTCGAGCCCGTTCGATGGTTCATCAGCAATGATCAGTTCGGGGTCATGAATCAATGCACAAGCGAGTTTTGTCGCCTGCTTCATACCGGTGGAATAACTGCCAATGTTGCGATACCGTTGTTCTCCGAGTCCTACATACTGTAACGTTTCATGCGCTCTTGCTTGAGCGACGACTGGGTTCATACCAAGCAGTTCTCCTGAGTACCGGACTTGATGGATGGCCTCCATATCCGGATTGAGTGAATCGTACTCTGGCATGTAACCAATCCGCGATCGAATTTCGTCTCCTTGAGTCCGTACATCCAACCCAAGAACTCGCCCCTCGCCATCTGTAGCCTGTATCAACCCGAGAATTGTTTTCAGGAACGTCGACTTACCTGCGCCGTTCGGTCCGAGGAGGCCAGTTGCGCCTCTCGGGATTGAAATATTCAGTTTGTTTAACGCTACATGGGGTCCATACGACTTGGTTAAATCAGTCGTCTTGATGATGAGGTCGTCGTCCACTTAACCTCCCCCTTAACGATAGAGATGATGGGCACCCTTTGAACTATGCCACGGCATTCTTCATGATGTCGTGCAGTTATTGCTTCATTCCGCCTCGGGTTTTCACGGCCACGCCTTTCTGGAACGACTTCATGTCTGCGAGTGTCCCGTTCGATACGCCATGACCAAGAAGTTCTCCCTTGATGTTGACAATAAGGCATGTTTTCCCTGGTGAAATCCAATCGTCACATGCTTCGATGAAGCCGTGGAATACGTTACGCCCTTGACGGACAAACGGCTCAGCATCGGCATTGACGACGACCCATGGAGGTCCTTTCGATACATTGCTCTCGCTGGCGAAGATAAATCCAGATGGTGCAGGAATTGTTCGTGCTGAATGTATTGCGATTGCTCCGCCGTCGGTGAGCGAAAGGCCACCATCGGTCAGTCGAGGACTCACGATGTGAGTACCATCTTTCAGCATGGCGTTTTTCACACGGCCAAGACGATTTACGACACAAGTAGATTCTTCAAGAAGATTGTTCACCCATTGCTGTTCGAGATTAAGCAAGAGTACCATCTTGTCAGCGACGTGTCGTCGTTGCAAATGTTCCTTCGCCTTCATCCTGTCATCGGGTTCGAGGACATGCTCACTCGCATCAGAGTCCGTGACGCCGTTGAGCACTCCTGCTTGGTGAAGAGCAGTCATTGCTCGTGATTGGATGCCATCTCCCAGCAGGTCGACGAGGATGATTTGGCGCTCTTCCATGCCATAGTGTTCCAATTCTTGTCGAATAAGTAGGGGGTTTGGCCTACGACGCCAAAGCCACTGAGGTCCATCAATGTGGGTGAAAGGGTTGAGGTCTTCCAGCGAGTAAGGCAGTAACCCAATCGGCGTTTGAATCATGACTTCAAGACCCGGGCAGTGGTGCTGCAGTCGAACCATCAAATCGCTCAATCGCTCTCGCCAAGGGCCTGAACTACCATAGGCCACGAGAACAGCATCACTTCCTCTCGCTTGTGGGCTGGAAGGTTTCCAGTGTGATTGAATTGCTTTTTTTGCAGCATCAACATGTGGTCGAACAAGCGTATCGTCGCCGCCCCATGGTTCTCCACCTTTGCGTGGAGTCTCTTGTGAATCGACAATCCAGTTCCAAGCACCTTCCCATGTCCCAGCATTTCTGTCAAGGTCGCGAGCTGCATCTCGGTCATCCAGTACCATCTCTTCGAGGAATTGCATGTCGAGCTTGGCATTGTGTGGACTTGTGGAAAGCCAAAGGAATGCTTCTCTCAAAGCGGGGTGTTGGTGACTTCGTCGTTCAGCAAGTCTCCAAATTGTGCCATCTCGAATCGCTTGTTTGCAGCGGTCGAGTTCTGCTAGCGTCACTTCAAGATTGTACCGTGCCAGATGAGCAGTCATTTCTTTCTTGCCAAGTGAACGAATTTCAGCAGGCGTATGTCCCGCAACACAAGGCATTCGTTCTGGCCATTCAGTGAGCGTCTGTATCTTTTGAGTACCCCAAGGAGTGAGCAGTCGACCATCTCGTGCGAAGAGGGCGTATGCTGCTGAATCGAACAGGTCTGCACCAAGAGCAATCGACATCGGGAAAAGCATTGGATGTCCACAACCGAACATATGTACGGGCCTGTTTGGCGGTAGGTGAGGTAGAGAAGCGAGCATGATTTTGGCATAGTCTTTGTACATGTGCCGTTCCATCACAGGGACAATTCCCCCGATTGGATGAACTGCGAAGTCAAATCCCCCCATCCCTTGAGCAGATTCTGTCCGTAGATGCTTGAACAGCCCTCCCTGTATCGGGCCATTGAGCATTGTTGTTCCAGCAGCCTGAATACTGGCCGGTGCTCGCTTGAGAGTTTCTCGAACGCATTCAGCAACTTGTTCCTCGTTCATGTCTGGGCGTGAAAAAACATCCAACATGGTCGCAATGTCGACGCCGATACTTCGTTGGAACTGAACAATTTCTTCAACTCCGACTTCAACATCGCCGTAAATATACGACTGGAATGTTCCAGAATCCGCCATAACCACACCGGGGAAATCGAGAAGCGCATGCACACCTTGTTCCGTTGCTGTCTCCTTGAGGCCTTCGTGTTTCCAAATGATGTATGAATTGGTAATAAGCGCGCCGATGCCATACCTGTCCCACATTTCACGTGGTTCTATCGTTCGGATATTTGGATTAATGACTGGAAGCAGTGCCGGTGTTTCCAATATGCCGTGTTGCGTATGCAATCGACCAAGGCGTCCACGTCCATCTCGTGCAGTGATTTCAAACAAGCCTTGATCCGCCTCTCTGCAAGGAACGGGGTCATCGCGTCGGCCTTCGGTCCATGCGCCCATACAGCAACCCTCTCCTCCGTGTGTTTCAATCCATCCATCAAAACAAAAGGAAAAATCACACAAATTCGACAGCACCATGTGCCAGTATGAATTCTCTGCCAAGTTCATCGAATGTGTCGAGTAGGGCAGAAGAGAATCGAATGCGAGATATTTCATCGTCACCTTCAAGATCAGTTTTCACTCCTTCCAGAGTGCCTGGGGCTGCACCACACGACAGACAAGCTCCGGTAAGATCCAATACAAGGTCAAGTTGAGTGCCGTCATCTTCTGCCCAATCAAGAGAGGTGACTGCAATACCGCCACCGTGGCCATCAAGTGCTGCCCGAACATCTCCAAGCCGAGACAGAAGAGCGGGTACGAACTCATTTCCTCCGATGAAATTGAGGAGTGGTGTTGTCCGCAAGCGTTCCTCTACAACCGGGTCGGTCATCTCATCAATGCGACGACTGGCTTCGGCTGACATTGCTGCTTTAGCTTCGGCTGCGTATCTGGCCACCAAATCGTCGTCGGTCATGTTCAAGCCTCTCCTCCCTTCTTCTTCAACTATGGCTTGACCTCGTATCATCGCAGTGACCGGTATCGGGAGTGATTACACCACTTGATAAAGGAGTTCTGCGAGGGCGGTATAGGTGAGGATGTTGGCGGATGAAATCTTAAGAGTCGAAAATCTCTATGTTAGCGTCGAAGGAACACCTATTATCAAGGGACTAAGCCTTACAATTCATCGCGGTGAAATTCACGCCATCATGGGCCGAAACGGTGCAGGGAAATCGACTCTCGCTAACGTTGTAATGGGTCACCCAGCCTATGAAATTACATCTGGTAACATCTTTTTCAAAGGTGAACCACTTGAAAATTTAGAAGTTTTCCAGCGTGCAAGAGCAGGAATGTTCCTCTCTTTCCAATACCCTGCGGCGATCCCTGGTGTACAAGTCGGTACTTTTCTGAAGAAGTCAGTGGCTTCGGTCCGCGACGACCCCCCCAAGGGTCGTGCATTCCGAAAAGAACTCACTGCTGCCATGGAGAAATTATCAATGGACAAGAGTTTTCTTTCACGTTATGTGAACGATGGATTCAGCGGTGGAGAAAAGAAGCGTTTGGAAATCCTTCAAATGCTCCTGCTCCAACCACATCTGGCTCTGCTCGATGAGACTGACTCCGGACTTGATATTGATGCCCTCCGCATTGTGGCCCAAGGAATCAATGAAGTTGCTGCAGACTCAGCGTGCCTCATCATTACTCACTACCAACGCTTGCTTGACTTGGTCAAACCACACTATGTTCATGCAATGATTGACGGTACTATCGTTCGAACCGGTGGCCCTGAGTTGGCCCTCGAACTCGAGGACCGAGGGTACGATTGGCTTGAGGTTACTGCTTGAGGTGTTACTATGTCGGATGATGCGCAAGAAATTATTGGAGACTACAAGTACGGGTTTCACGATCCGGAGAACTCAACCATTCGTTTCGATAAGGGACTCTCCGAGCAGGTTGTTCGCGACATCTCCGAATTGAAAAATGAGCCCCAATGGATGACTGACATTCGTGTCAAAGCCTACCGACACTTTGTCGAGCGTGTCATGCCCGAATGGGGTAACTGTTCTTTGCTCAACATGATTGACTTCGAGAACGTCACGTATTTCCTGCGTTCCTCGAACAAAACCGAGAACTCATGGGATGATGTTCCTGATGACATCAAAAACACATTCGATCGACTTGGTATACCAGAAGCTGAGCAAAAGTGGCTCGGTGGCGTGACCGCTCAATATGAATCTGAAGCGGTTTACCATTCCATTCGTGAGGACCTTGAGGAACAGGGAGTTATTTTCCTCGACATGGATTCGGGTCTCAAACAGTACCCCGAGATTGTCAAGAAGTACTTCGGAACCGTCATCCCCCACAGCGATAACAAATTTTCTGCGCTCAACACTGCTGTATGGTCTGGCGGTTCGTTCCTCTACATCCCCAAGGGTGTTCATGTTGAAATGCCTGTTCAAGCCTACTTCCGCATCAATGCCAAAAACATGGGTCAGTTCGAACGCACCCTCATCATTGCCGATGAAGGAAGTTCTGTGCACTATGTCGAAGGGTGCACTGCGCCAAGTTATTCAACCGACTCCCTGCATTCAGCGGTCGTCGAACTTATCGCAATGGACGGTGCCAAAATCCGCTATTCCACGGTTCAAAACTGGTCAAGCAATGTATACAACCTCGTGACCAAGAGAGCGATAGCTTACCGTAACGCAACCGTCGAATGGGTTGATGGCAACATCGGTTCAAAGTTGACAATGAAGTATCCATCTGTTTTACTCAAAGGCGAAGGTGCTCACGCTGAAGTCATTTCAGTTGCTTACGCAGGCAAGGGTCAGCACCAAGACACTGGTGCCAAAGTTCACCATTTAGCGCCCAATACAACCTCGAATATTCTTTCCAAGTCAATCTCGAAAGGCGGGGGTCGCTCCTCTTACCGTGGTCTTCTCCAAGTAACACCAAAGTCGACTGGATGTCGCTCAAAGGTTGTTTGTGATGCACTGATTCTCGATGAAGACTCACGTTCGGATACATACCCCACAATGGAAATTGGAAACTCGACTGCGGACCTTGAACACGAAGCAAGCGTTTCGAAAGTATCCAATGACCAACTGTTCTATCTCATGAGCCGTGGATTCAATGAGGAAGAAGCAATGGGGCTTATTGTCAACGGGTTCTTTGAACCGTTCACCCGTGAACTGCCAATGGAATATGCCGTAGAACTGAACAAACTCCTTGAGTTGGAAATGGAGGGTTCGATTGGATGATGTACCATCAAATGCCAATTCCAACCCGATCTGAACATCTTTGGCGCTACACACCCTGGCCTCGGATTCACCCATCAAAGCCTGAAACTGTACCCAAGGCTGACGAAGTAATCTTTAGCATCAACGGGCCTCAAGAATTGATTGCAGTGCCGCACTCGCAAAAACCTCAGGGCGACATTGCCCGGGCCTTCCTCCAAGCAACCGGGGGCTCCTCATCCCGGATTCGTCTCAACGACGAAATGGAGGCAGTTCACATCAACGCACGAGCCTCAGGCCATGTGGCAGTCGGGCATCTCCATCTCGAGGTAAAGGGTTCTGCAGTGGTGTTCCTACACATCTCCGGCGAACCGGAATGGGTTGGACTTCACATTACGGGAACTATTCACCCCAATGCGCATCTTGCATTCGGCTTCATCAACGAACTCGATTCCAACACGAAGTTTCTCCGATGTGAAGACTGGGAGTTGGAGCGCGATTCATCGCTTGAACACGCTACGCTTTCTGTAGGCGGATTCCGTTGCAAATCAGATTTGAGAACATCACTCAATGGCACAGGATCATCTGTTCGCCAATCAATCACGGTAAACGCTGATGGCTCACGTCATGATGACGAGCATGTTGAAATCCACCATCACCACGGCCACACTCAATCGGATTTGGTAATGAATTCCGCTTGCGGTGGTAGCAGCCACTTCATCGGAACTGGTTTACTCACGATTGCTGAAGGGGCGAACAAGTCCGATGCCTCTCAAGTGTTCCGTAATCTCCTTCTTTCACCAAATGCACGTGCCGAAGCAATACCTGAACTTGAGGTCTTGGCTGATGATGTTTCTGCTGCTCACGGTGCTGCCAGTGCGCCTGTTGACAACAACCAACTGCACTATCTCATGTCACGAGGCTTAGACCCCCAAGAAGCTGAATCGGTTATCGTGAATGGATTCCTTTACGATGCTTTTTCAAATCTCACAAACAAAGAATTGCTTGAGGAAATGCGAACACGGCTCACAGTACATCTGGAATGTGAACTCAAAAGGTGATGCTTGTGGCGCTACGTGACGATTTTCCAATACTCAAAAGAGAGGTCAACGGTTATCCGCTGATCTATTTGGACAATGCAGCAACAACTCAGAAGCCACAGGTTGTTCTCGACGCAATGAACGAATACTACACCTCTTCAAACTCCAATGTTCACCGAGCAGTTCACACTCTTGCAGGTGAAGCAACAGAAGGCTACGAATCCTGCCGCAGTCAACTCAAGGAATGGTTCAACGCAGAACGAGCAGTAATAACCAGCGGAACAACAGAAGCGATTAATTTGGTCGCTCATGCTTGGGGTCGTGCGAATTTGAGCGAGGGTGACGCAATCGTATTGACCGAAATGGAGCATCATTCGGATATTGTTCCGTGGCAGATGCTTGCCGAAGAACGAGGCATTGAGTTGAGGTATGTTCCCGTGCTGGAAGATTTCACTCTCGATATGGAAGTCTATGCTGCTTCATTGGAAAATGCAAAGTTGGTCTGTGTGGTTCACACCTCCAACGTACTTGGCGTTCGAAACCCGCTTGAGAAAATCACCGAACTTGCTCACTCCAACGGTGCGTTGGTGCTAATCGATGCTGCTCAAGGCGTTCCCCACGAGCGCATTGATTTCCAAGAATCTGATGCCGACTTCATGGCTTTTTCAGCACACAAAATGTGTGGCCCGACCGGAATTGGTGCTCTTTTGGTTCGTCCTGAAGTGTTTGAAACGATGCAACCGTTCATGGGTGGTGGTGACATGATTGAAACAGTTACAATCAACGGCTCTACCTACCAAACAAACGAACACAAGTTTGAGGCTGGTACGCCGAGAATTGCTGAAGCAATCGGTTGGTGTGCCGCATTTGAGTGGATGTCCAAGCTTGACCTTCGTAAAGAACACCAGCGCCTCATTGGCATCGCTCAATGGGTCGCCAATGAATTGCGCTCAATGGGCATTTCAGTCTATGGCCGACATGATGCTGCAGACAGTGCCGTTGTCTCGTTCCTGCATCCTTCAATACAAAGCGAAGACTTGGCACATCTGTTTGATGCAAGAGGTATTGCCGTTCGAACTGGCCATCACTGTGCTCAACCACTTTTGCATCGACTCGGGATTTCAGGAACTGTTCGTGCTTCTTTTTACCTCTACAATACCATGGATGAAGCAGAAACATTCATTGAGCAACTGAAGTACATCACGGAGCGATTTGGATGACTTACCCCGAGGAACTCGCCGAGTTGATTGAAGAGTTCCAAGATATTGATGACAAAATGGAACGTTTGGAAATGGTTTTCGATATGGCTGATGAAGTCATTCCGTTCCCTCCAGAACACTGGACACAAACCACAAAGATACAGGGTTGCCAATCTGAAGCCCATGTGAAAGTCGAACTACAAGATGGTAAAATCTTGATGTTATCTGGAGCAGACGCTAAACTCGTTCAAGGTTTGATGGGGATTTTATCCATTGCCATAAACGGAAGCGCACCGGCACAAGCCCTCCTTCTTTCGCCAAACTTTGCTGAAGAGATGGGCATTCTCAATTCACTCTCTCCGAGCCGCTCCAACGGCTTCAGAAACATGTTCGATAAGGTCATGAAGGAGATTCGTATTCTCGAATGAGGTGTAAGAATGGTAGAAAAGCAAGATGTGATGACAAAATTAGACGAAGTCGAAGATCCTGAATTGGAACTTTCCATCGTCGAGTTAGGGCTGGTTTATGATGTTCGTTTTGAAGAGAAATCTGAAGGCCTTCATGCAGAAGTTGACTTGACTTTGACTTCACCCGGTTGTCCGGCAGCTCCAGAAATAATGGCTGCGGCTCACCGTGCTGCACTGCTCACTGAAGGACTTGATTCTGTTCACATCAATTTGGTGTGGACTCCACGATGGGATCCTAAAATCCACGCTACGGAAGATGCAAGAATGGATATGGGTATCTGGGATTGATTATCTTCGTACAACGATGGTTAGGACATCGCCGTCCTTGAGTAAATGGTCGAGACCGACTCGCTGCCAGTCGAATTTTGCACTTGGTCCTTTGACGCGGGCATAACGAAATTTCCTTACGAAATCTCGGTGTAGTTTGTTGCAAATGTGTTGAACGGTCGAGTCGTCTTTGACGATTAATGGCTCTTCCATGTCGGCTTCTTGGCCCTGCGGTTTGAGAAATACTCGCATGAATCCCAAGTTGTCGTAGATGAAATCTTTGAGTTCATCCAATCCAATATCCTTGAAAGCAGAAATTCGCATTACAGGCCAGTTCTCAGGCAATGCCTTTCGTGAACGAACAAGGTCTTCTTCGGTCGCGATGTCGATTTTATTAATGGCGATGACCGCTTTTTCATAAATCCGGTTTTCAGCAAGACAATCGACAATTTGTTCAGCAGTCGTATCGTTACGCAGAGTGACGATAGCGGATGTATAGCCGAACGAGCGGATGATTTCGCTCATCTCTTCATGTGAAAGATGGGTTTGCTCGACCGTCGTTCGAACGTCAATTCCTCCACGCTCAGTACGTTTGATGAACACGGGTGGTTTGGTCTCATTCAGTCTCAATCCTGCATTGTGTAGTTCTCTGTGAAGGACGTTAAAGTGGGCGTCTTGGAACGGATCGACGATGTAGAGTACCATGTCGGCGCTGCGAATGACGTTGAGAATCTCACGGCCACGACCTTTGCCTTCTGCCGCACCTTTGATGAGTCCGGGTAAATCCAGAATCTGGATTTTTGCTCCACGGTGTTCCATGACACCCGGGATACATGTGAGGGTCGTAAAGGCGTAACCGGCTGCCTCTGAGTGTGCATCGGTGACTTTGGAGATGAGCGTTGATTTTCCAACGGAAGGGAAACCGACCAGAGCAACTGTTGCGTCACCGGACTTCTTGACTTCGAAACCCTTGCCTCCACCGCTTGCGTTTGAGTGCGCATGGGCCTTTTCTTCTTTGATTTTTAATTGGGCGATTTTGGCCTTCAATTTGCCGATGTGAGCGTTGGTTGCCTTGTTCTTTTGGGTCTTATCAATCTCAATGCGGATCAACTCGATCTGCTCTTTGATTGTCGCCATAACAAAGCCTCTGTTTCCATCGGAGCAATCGTTCTTCTTGAATGCTCTTCTCTGCCTTCGGTGGATAATTGCGTTTCAAATCTACTCCCACCGGCCGATGACATCAAACGAGACGGCGTTTTGGAATCAATATGGGCATCGAGCTTGTTCTGTTGCTGGTTGATCAAAACTCGCTTGAACTGCTGCTTCAAAAATCTTGGAATGAATTGTACAACGGTATGGAAGGCGGTGTTTTTCGTGACGAACGCCCAACCTCCGACCATCGCCTCAAGCGCTCGTTCGATATCGATTGCGAGGCAGAACTGTTGGACTGGATGGACAGTACCAAAATGAAAAGCGATGAACCGGTCGTGAAAGTCCTCAAAGAGTTGGATGACGGTTGTGAAGGCCTTCTCCATCTCATGAACTGGGCAAGTCCTGGGGCTTGGGAAGTCTGGGAAGGTCGAGCCTTTCTCTATCTTGATGTAGCACTCAATCGCGTCATTGAGAGCAGCGATGATCTGTATTCTGAATCCACTTGGGACGATGTGCGCTCACGACTCACAGGAATTCCAGAGGATGAGTTTGCTGAATCTGTATGCATGGACTGGATGGAAAGGCGAAAGGAACTTGGAGAAACCCTTGACGAAAAGGAAGACCCGAAAATAGTTCCAACCTATGAGGCTCACGATCGTGCAACACGACTGCTCATTCACGCACTCTCTGTACTCAGTTCAAATTCACATTTGGTCGGCGTACTTGGGCGTGAGCATCTCAAGGCTGAACTTTGGGGTCATGGCGAGTGGAATCTCAAGCACTACCTGCATGGTTAGTCGTGGGGTTCAAAGACCACTTCGAAGACGCGTGGTACAATGAGCGAAGAGACACCTCCGGTTGAGCCGGATGATTCCGTGGTAGATGCTGATGACAATGTTCCCGTTCTTGAAGAAGGAATGGAAACAATTGACTTGGCTGATTCGATTGAAATAGAGGTCGTTGACCCTCTGGAAGAAGCCAATCTCCGTGCCGAAAAGGCTGAAAAAGAAATCGCATACAAGGATGCTGAAATTCAGAATGTTCGTAAGCGACTGATGGCTGAAAAAGCAGAATTGATACAGTACAGTGGCATGGGTCTTGCCCGAAGAATGCTCACTGTCCTTGGAGATGTGGACCGAGCGATTGCTAACTTGGATGATGAGGACACCTCTGCAGTTGCCCAAGGCCTACGCTTGTTGAGAAACAAAATGTGGCATGAACTCGCTGCTGATGGTGTTGTTGCTATCGAGGCAAAAGAGCAATCTTTCGATCCGGCGAAGATGGAAGCCATCACAACAATTCCCGCATCTGATGCCTTTCCGGCTGGCAAAGTTGTCGATGTACTTGAAGCGGGTTACATGTACAAGCAAAGGGTTCTGATGGCTGCACGTGTCGTCGTAGCCTCTGACGAATGACGGCGTAAGGTTCTTGTTTCGTTGGGTATTCTCGCAATCATGAAGAAACTCGCAGGCAAAGTTGCCGGCAAAGCAGGGCAAGCCGCAAAGAGTGCCGCCAAATCCGCTGCTGAAAGCGCTAAGAGACAAGTTATTGATGAGGTGACTCGTCCGATTAAAGACAAGGCGAAAGAGAAGATTTCTGAGGCTGCAGATGGCTTGAAGGCGAAGGCACAGGAAAAGATTCAATCGGTTGCTAAAGAGCAGATGAAGAAGGAAGTCAAGAAAAAACTCTTCCGTAAGTAATCATCCTGCGTGAACGCCTGTTTCAAAAGTCGATAAACGAAACAGCCCATCGTTTTCGATAAGCCATTCGATGACGCTGTGTGGTATACTTGCTTTGAGGACTTCTCGAACTGCATCATCATCATAGACTGTTGAAAGCATTTTCGCGGTCTGCCGAATGCGCCAGCCTTCAAGCCGTTCACGCTCATTCATCTCCACTACTGAAACCATGAAGTTTGAATCTTTATACAAACTTGCAGTCGCTTCGTCAGTCGTTACTAAAATGCCAACACCGTGTGTTTTACTCGCATGCTCGACCCAATTTGGTGGGTCATTGATGTCGTCAATGGCAACGATGTTACAGGTGATGTCCTGAGCATCAGCCCACGCTTGAATCATCGCATGTCGTTCCTCAGAAGTCCATGGATTATTCGGCTCCCATTCTGCTTGCTTTGAGCCAATTGCTACAACTAATTCATCGTTGCTTGACAGCATCTCATGTGCTTTCGATACCAAGTGTGCATGGCCCTTGTGAAAGGGCTGAAAACGACCGAGGACGATGTATGCGGTCATTCCCATTCCTCAAGCGAAGTACGACTCAACATCGAGTTGAGGCAGTTCAACATTAAACGTCGCAAAGCATTGAATCATCCTTTTGCAGCCTTCCACCATTTCAGCGACGGGAGTTTCCCCCATTGATCCAACACGGAACATTTTGCCTTTGAGGTGGTCTTGGCCTCCAATAACTTGCGTGTTGAAATCGTCCTTGAGCCGTGTTCTCCATGCATCGTTAATTCCTTCAGGGTACAAAATCGCAGTCACTGTATCGCTGCGTTGTTCGGCGTCTGCGAGCAGTTCGAATCCAAGGTCAGTGAACAAGTTTCTTACGCCATTTGCCATAGTTTGACACCGTTTCCAACGGCCTTCATTTGTCTCGACTTTGAGAACGTCAAGAGCGGCTCCCCAACCCATTGCTAGATTAATTGCAGGAGTCCAGGGGGTTTGGTCGTCGTCACCTTTTTTCAGTGCTGAGACCATGTCGAAGTAATAATTCGGATTTGAGTCACCCTGCTCTCGGATTGCATGAACCCGTTCGATGAAGTGAGAGTTTACTGCTATGGCTGCGATCCCCGAAGGTCCTGCTGTGCATTTTTGAGCCCCAGTGACGACGGCTTCAGCCTTCCATTCCTCTGGGTGGACTGCTGTTCCACCAACCGAGGTGATTCCATCAAGAATAAACGAAGTGTTGTGCCGGGCGCACATCTCTGCAATAGCTGCAGCGTCTTGCGTAATTCCAGTACTGGTCTCGTTGTGGCAAATGAGCAGCGATTCATAGCAACCCCGTTCCAGTTGTTGCTCCAGTTCGTACAGGTCGAATGCTCGGCCCCATTCATACTTGAGGTGTTTTACATTACAGAATCGCTTGCACATCTCAGCGACCCGCTCACCAAACTTTCCATTGGTCGGCACGAGTACGAGGTCATTACTCCGGAAGCGGTTTGCGATCACCATTTCCATGGCAGCCGTTCCGCTACCTGACACTACGATGACCTTGTAGTCATCGTCTCCTGCCCATGATTGGATACCTCGTACCGGTTCGGATGGTGCAAGATTGAATGCGTGTCGGAGACCTGAGTTTAGACGCGCCATGACATCACGAAATTCAGTTCCTCGGGCTGTCATCACGGGTGTTGCAAGTGCTTGTAGACATTCATCTCCCATTCGGACTGGCCCGGGGACAAGGAAACAATCGTTGTTGCTGTCCATGGTTATCGCAACGGCTGGAGGCTTTTCAATTCGGCGGGTACAACATCTGCTCGCATGCAGTTCTTTCGACCGAATCTTGTCGTTGAACTCTTAGGGAAGGGCTTCTACCGTAAGCCATGGTGAGGGTTGGTCTAGCGATGCTTCAGGGCGCTCGGTATGAGCATGCTGAAGCAACCAAAGCAGCATCTCTTCAACTGGGAGTGGATGTAGAAATTATTCACCTCAAAATGGGCAAGCAAGTAAACGCAGAACTCGATTGTTTGATTCTGCCAGGTGGTGAATCAACTGCGATGCGGAAGGCAAGTCAAAGTGAATCCCTCCTTGAAGCGATTTATGCTTGGATGAGTGAGCACCCAACACGCCCTGTTCTCGGGACCTGTGCCGGTGCCATTTTGCTTGCACAACCCGATTCTGCCCATGAACCGTTCATTCGTACTGGAATCTCTCGAAACGCTTGGGGCCGTCAACGTGATTCTTTTGAGGCCATGTTGGAAGTAAGTTTGGAGGTGCCAGCTGGTAAAGATGTAGAGTTGAATGCTGACGAACGTAACCAATTCAACCACCAGCCGCTACCTGTCCAACCATCAGCCTCTGAATCTTCTGCTAAACAGTTTCATGGCGTGTTCATTCGAGCACCACGGTTTGAACAATCCAGCATCGAGTGTAATCCAATTGTATCTCTTGGGGAGGAAACTGTTGGCGTTCTGGACGGTGCACGGCTTGCTTTGACGTTCCATCCTGAGCTTACCGGTGATTACCGCTTTCATCGATGGCTCCTCCATCGCGCAAGCAACGCAGATTAGGTTTGTCAAAGCGAGAGTTTGAAACCATCGGAGTTCTCGGAGGTTTGAGTTCAATGACCGTCTCTTTGCCGATGGCTACCGAAATCCTCCCCGCAGAAGACGGCGAGGCTGAAGGCTGTGTCCAGTGTCAACGAGGAAGCAAATTGGTTTTGTTCGTCACCGGAAAATGCCACTGGGGGTGTGATTATTGCCCCCTCTCAGACAATCGCAGAGAATCTCCGGACATGTTTGCAAATGAGCGTCGGTGCTCAACATGGGATGAAGTCATTGAAGAAGGCCATGCCATGAGGGCTACCGGTACAGGGATTACCGGTGGTGATCCGATGTTGGACATGGAGAAATCATTGGAAGCAGTTCGTCAATTGAAGTCTGCTTTTGGACCTGAGCACCACATCCATCTCTACACCTCGATTCCTTTTCAAGTTGAACGAGCGGCTGACTTTGGAGAGGCAGGCTTGGATGAAATTCGTTTCCACCTTCTTGACGGGACGCTTACCAAGTACCTTCCAGTTATTCAGGCATGTGCTGATGCTGGAATTTATGTTGGCATTGAGTTACCCTGTGAGCCTGACAAAGAAGAGCAACTTTTTTCGCTTCTTGGTGCACTTCACACCTCTCCTGTCCAATTTCTCAACCTTAATGAATTGGAAATTACGGTCGGAAATCAAGAGAACATGGATGTTCGTGGTTTCAATCTCAGTGGAGGAATAACTGCAGCAGCAGAGGGTTCTGCTGACCTTGCTTTGCGGCTAAAAGAAGCATCAACTGACCTTGACTTCCACCTCAAGTTTTGTTCCGCCCGGTACAAAGATGCCGGGCAACTTCGTGCACGTTTCAAACGTAGAGGACAAGCTAACCTTCGACCATATGAGGTGTTGAGTGATGATGATACCATTGTTTTTGGAGCGATTCCAACTTCACTTGAGGACGCTCAAGACGACATTGAAGAATTGCGTCAGGAACTTGGAATTGCTGAAGGATGGATTCGATATGATGCTCAACATCGACGGATAGAACTCCCGCTCTCATTAGCAGAAGAATTGGCAGATGCGGTATCCGTTCCAGTTCATTTGGTGGAAGTCCACCCGACTCATGATCGCCTTGAAGTTGGCATGGTCCATCTGAACACCCACCGCTGAAACCGTCAACGGGAGACTTATAGCAACGAGTCTTCACGACCGACTACCTTAGGGCTCGTGGTCTAGGGGTTATGATGTCGCCTTCACATGGCGAAGATCGAGAGTTCGATTCTCTCCGAGCCCACTCCTTACGACAATGGACGTTCTGCTCAAAAAACTCATCTTGATGTAATGAGTTCTCGATTGATTACCCACCGAACTCCGATGACCTCATGGGCATAGCCCCGCTACCTTGAATAAGCAATTTGTCACCAATTGATACCATGGGCGCTCTCTCAGTGGCGAAAGAGTATGTTTTCGGCATACCCAGTGCCGTTGTAACAACGCTCAAACAAGCCGACATAGGTGTTTTCAAACAAGCAGAGACTTGGAAAGCATTTGCTATCGCAGCCCTTATGTTTGTCACCATTTCATTCGCCGCACTTTCGATGTTTGACAGTATGGATGAGATTTTCGCATCCGATGCAGACCCTGCCCCAATTCCGAACATCATATTTGAATCACTGAACCGAACGGGCATTGAATCGAATGTATCGAACGAAACGGGTTGGATTCATCTTGATGAATATCGTGGCTCAATTATCATTCTCGATTTCATGGCTCATGACTGCAGTAATTGTCACGCCGTGCAAGAACACATCGAAATGAAGATGGAGAGTTGGCAAGCAAGCGCTACCGAGAATGGAACTGACTTGAGAATCTTTGGTTACGGTGCATGGTATCAAGAATCTCTTGATTACTTGAATGAAAGTTCAGGAACTTACCATGTACCCGCTTATCCGACTGGATTTGGTAATCTCGAATCGGCCGTTCTTGCGGATGGTTCGACCACAGACCCAGTTCGACTGTTCACCACCGGTGGCGCAGGCCAAATACCCGTCGTCTTGATTCTCGACCAAGAAGGATACATCATCGCTCGAGAGGCAACCGGTACGCCTGCCGACAAATGGGCTAAATTCGACGGAATCATGAGTGATGCGTTGGAAGGTGATGTGGAAGACACCATCTCCAGTCGAATCGCTTGGGAAGAGCCAAGCACCTCCTATGTTGCAGTTTTCGTGCTCGGAATGATTCTATCAATCCTCGTTTACTTCTCACCTTGCGCTTTTCCAGTTTTACCTGGTTTCATTTCGTATTACCTCTCGCTCGGAGCTCGAGAAGATGAACTTATTGAATCCGGTAAATTGTCTAAATCGATGCCAAGTTCTTGGGTTATAGGGTTACTTTCTGGCCTTGGCATGTGGACCTTCTTCGGTGTCATTGGTATTGTAGCAATTGCAATGGGTGAAGCATTCTCAACCTCAGGTCTAATCGGCATCATTGCCAAGTTTGTGGCGGCACTCTTGATTGTTCTTGGCGTCATTATGTTGCTTGGAATTACGTCACATTTGCTCGGTTTCGTCGATCGTTTGGTTCGTAAATACAGTACGACAGAAGCTGATGATGTGTTCACGCCTCGTCGAAACATGTACTTGTATGGCTTCGGTTATGCTGCCGCTTCGATTGACTGCACTGCTGCCGCAGTGTTACCATTTGTGCTCTATCTCAGCACTCTTGGGGGTGCTGCTACCGGTGTAGGTATCGGTGGCCTAATGCTTGGTCTACTTCTGCTGATGATCTTTGTTACCGTGATGGTTGGCATGGGTCGTCAAGTGATGATTAACTTCCTCAAGCGTGCCACTGGAATGATCAAGTTGGTAGGTTCATGGATGATGATTATGGCAGGAATTACATTGACGGTTTACTTGAATCGACCAGATATTGTTGCCACTGTATTTGGTTAATCTGCGCGCATGAGGTCGTCGAACTGTCTGTCTCCTTCTTCAGTTTTCAAGCGTTCAAGGTTTGGTTTCATCCAGTAGACCCATCCAAGGCCAGTGAGCAGCAATGCTGTTACAACGTCCCAAATGTAGTGCTGCTTAATCACCATCGTTGACAACACAAGAAGAACCCACATGACAAGTAATGCTGCTTGAAGTGCTTGACGTTTGGCAGTGGTTGATGGATACCAATATCGAAGAATAAGTACGACTTGCGTGCTTTGAACAATATGCAACGATGGCCAAGAATTCCAGGGTTCGTCAGCATCATGCAAAAAATCGTACCATGGCTCCCAGTTTGTTCCTTCAACTCCAATGATAAGGTGTCTCAAATCAATTTCAACGGGCAAGAGAATGAAAACAAGATTCACCCACCAACATGTAATGAGCATCATTTGATGAAAGATGAGATTTTGCTTCCACATTGTTTCGTTTGCACTACCAAGCCATGCAGCTGCGGGATAGTAGAGGTATAATGTGAGGTATGGTAAAATCATCCATGCAATAAAGGGCATGTCAATATCGAGTTGGATTGTAGGGTCAAAAGCCACCAAATCACGATGGTTTGCGAGCCGATTAACGGCGGTGTAAGGGAGTGCTGCGAAAAACGTCAGACCCACGAGAATGGCGTACGTTATTCGCCTTCCACCCAAAGTGTGGCGATTCTCCCAGTGCGGTCTCCAAACCTTCCAAGGAAGAGACCCCCATGTAAGTCGCATGGGCTTTGCTGCACGAAGCCGAAAATAAATCTATTTCAATTTCAAGCGCTGATGCTGAGTCATTGTACAGCGCCACAATGCGGGCATGCTTTCCAATCGGCCATCAATGCGGCGTTGCATTGTTTGCATGACGTCGACATTGGGGGTGTGGGTTCACTACTCGATTCACTACCATCGATTGCTTTTTGAGCGGTTTGCTGTCGAAGGAATTCTTGCATCACTTCAGGAGTAAGGGCGCCTTGCGCAGCAGCCATTTCCATCATTTTCATCTGAATTTCATTTTGTTTTTCCATTCGTTGTTCTTGATGTTCTTGACTTTGCTGGACTCGGTCTCGCTTACGGGCTTGTACTTGTTCAAAAAGTTCCATTGCTTGTGCAGTCTTGTGAGAAGATTCTTTCATACGCAGGTCAGCCTTCCCTTGGTCTCTGGCTAATTCTGCTTCCCAAACCGCTTCTTGCTTTCGAAGTTCAAGCAATTCTGATTCGGCTTGAATGGTGACTTCACCGTGCTTCTTCGCACGCTCAACGTTCACTTCGCATTCAATTCTACGGAGAGTTGCTGCTTCGCGAATCGCAATTCGTTCCATCAAAGCATCTGCATTGGCGCCCTCAGTTTGAGTTGCCATGTCGAGGTCAGCCCGAAGCTTCTGCAATTTTTCTTGGTCGGTCTTGTCAGTCGAGATATACGCACGAAGGAATGTGAATCCGAGATTGGAAAAGGTTTGACGCATTTCAACTTCGGTATGCATCTCAAGATGCTCTTGGAATTCTGGGCTTCGTAGTTCCTCGTCGTTTGAGCAATTGGCCATTGCTGGCGCAATGCACCGTGTCGCAATTTCATTGGCAATGAGCCCCACCAATGCGTTTCGGTCAAGAAGTGGGGCACTGTTGGCAAAGATATTCAAGAGTTTAGGAATGTCTTCTTTTCGGAGTTGTACCTTCAAATGCATAAGTCCAGTAGCAGTTGAACCGTTTTTCATGGCTGCGTTGAAAGGTATTCCAAGGTCCACTGGACCAGTTATTGCAAACAACATTCGCCGGTCAGTGGCGGTACCACCCATCAAATCAGCAATGTGCCGTCCAATGCCTCCTCCGATGTTTCGAACAATTTTTTCCGACACGATATCTCCGATACGTCCATCGATGATGAATGCACAAGCTTCGTTTGGCTTCAATACCACTTGCCTTGCTTTCCAAGTTTTGATATCGTTACCATCGACTAATCTTGCTATAATGTTTGGATTACTTCGCCACTTATAATTCGTCATATTCACACCTTCTTCTTTTGTCTGAGTCCATCAAGGACTGTTGCACGAGCGCTGAAGTATCCCCTCGAACTTGTCATCATTTGCTCGCATTGGCGAATGAGTGATTTGATCTCATCCTCTTCTTTACCAGCAGAAAAGGCGTGTTCCACACTGTTTGATATGTTGACTCCTTTGGTCATCATTTCAATGACATCGTGGTCGTGTTTGATGAGTTTCTTTAATACCGAAATGGAAGCAGAACTTTGGCCAGAAAAGAAAGCATGAGACATTCCAGTTGGAGATTTATCAACATCTTCGATGAGTTGGTCAATGGTGTTGCAACACGCTTTAGCAGCCTTGGCTATGGCTATTTTCTTTTCACGGAAAGCATTGTCATGAACATTGAGCAAATGGTTTCGAGCACGGGTCCCACACCGCTGAATTTCTTCACGAATTGCGAGGTCTGCAGCACGTCGCTTTCCTTTCGTGTAACCTTCGTATCCTGAAAGTACCATTTGAATTCCCCTCACATAAGGGAGCACATCGAGCGGGGTTCCTACCATGTTGACCAATTGTTAATGGCACTGACCCACTTATTATGCTATCCATGGGGTACTCGGGGCTCCCACATCCCCTTCACTCGTTTGAGTGTGTAATTTCACTCCATAGCAAAACCCTGTCTGCGATGGTCTCAGCTTCTTCTGGATCGTGTGTCACATGAATTGCAGCGATGTTTTTTGAATGCAGTATTACTCGGGTATCTTGGGCTATTTTTCTACGGCTTGCTATGTCAAGTGCCGAGAAAGGTTCATCGAGAAGTAAGAGGCTTGGTTGATTCAAAAGGGCCCGCACTACTGCGACTCTTTGTGCTTCACCACCAGACAGTTTCTCGACTTTCCGAGACGAAAATCCTCCCAATCCAACGAGACGGAGTTCATCTTGAATGATTTGTTTACGTTCTTTTCGAGACATTTTGCTTTCCAATCCCAACGCCACATTTCCTTCTACGTCGAGATGGGGATAGAGAATCGGTTTTTGAAACACATACCCGATGGATTGTCGGCCTTCTTTGGAATGGACAATTTCCCCATCTTCAATCGTTTCAAGACCAGCAATCATTCGTAGCAGCGTTGATTTTCCACAGCCACTGGGACCGAGTAGAGCAACGATTTCGCCGTCTTTGACATTAAAGCTGAGACGTTCGAATACTTTCACGTCTGCAAATCTTTTTCCAAGTTCTTTGACATCCAAAACACATTTCTTTTTCATTAGAATCCACTCCTATCACTCGATTCTCGAAACCTTTCAGCAAGGAAAAACAAACCGAAGGTTAGGAGCATCAGCATGGTTGATGCTGCCATTGCGGTTGGGTAAATGCTCGGGTCGAACATGGGCCGACCCATGAGTTGGTCAATGACGATGGAAAGTGTGTCCCATGAACCTGAACGAACGAGAAGCCATGAGGCGCCAAACTCACCAAGCGAAAAAGCGAGCGTTAGTGAACCCGCAACAACTGCAGGGCCACGAAGAAACATCAGCGTTCCATGATACCATGTTCGTACTGGACTCATATTCAGAAGTTGACATTGTTCGGTATATCTCGGATCCAGAGTTGCGTATGCAGGCAGCATGACTCGAACCACGAACGGCACTGTGAGGAGAACATGCGGGTAAACTGGAAGGAAGAACCAATTGAACATCTGAGGGTACCATCGTAAGCCCCCAAGAAGAACACCTAAGCCGACCATCAATGCCGAAATTGCAAGAGGCAGCATACAGAAAAGGTCCAGGCAGCGTGAAGATTTCTTCCAACCTCGTTTGTCAAGTTTGTGAATGGTGGATGCCAATATCCAACCGAGTGGAAGCGCTATGAGGAGTGTAGCGAAGGCGTAGATGACTGAATTAAGCATGGCCTCGTTTACTCCCATGGTCGAGAGGTCTCCCGTCCACGCCTTCTTCCAGCCTTCCAACGTCCATTCCGTTTGAACACCCCTTTCTGAGACTGCTCGGATTTGAAAAGACGATGTGAGTGTCGATAAAAACGGTAATGCTGTGAATACGAGGCCGAGCCCTACGACGAATTTTGCTTTGTATGTAGGCGGCCCGTGATGTTCGCGTACGCCTTGTTCACTGAGCAACGACAATCGACGAGTGTAGCGCTTTTGTAACGAACCGGTGATCGCCAAAGTCAGCAGCAAAATGAAGAATTGAATCAGTGCTACAGAGTATATCAGTTCACTTGAATCTACACGGTATCCTGCAATTCCTGCCGACGATCCTGCTTCTGCCATGAGTGACTCGAGGGTATTGTTCTTCGGTGTGAGCCATTTGACAAGCGCAAACGAAGTGAAAGAGAAAAGGAAGCTTAACGCTCCAGCACACAAGACCGCTGGGCCAAGAATCGGTACCCAAAGTGTTCGAAGACGCTTCATTTTGCTTTTCCCAGAAGGCAATACTGAGAGTTGTTCTTCCCATGCTGGGTCGAGAGTCGAGAGCGTTGGTTCGATAAAACGTATCATGAGTGACAAGTTAAACCATGCATGTGCGAGAATGAGGGCAAAAAAATGTCCCGGATGATTCCATCCTGAGAGTTCAGCAAAGGTCCCAACAATTCCTGTTTCAAGTCGTAAATCTATTCCAATTTTAGAGAGCAGACCTCCGTCTCGGATGAGGCTTAAGAAGCCCATTGCGGCGACAATTGCAGGTGTCACAAACGGAACGGCGAGAAAGGCGCGAACGATTCGAACTCTCCTCCATCGGTAACGGCTCAAACACCACGCAACTGGTAATCCAATGACGATTGTGAGCAAGGCAGAGGCAAGCGCCTCAAAGAGAGTAAACTGGAGTGCTTCGGTAGCGCCATTGACAGATGGAAATCGAAGTACGGCGTCTAAAGCGGTCCATTTCGTGACTTGATTCAGTCGGAGAATGGCATACGCAAACGGAATTGTTGCCCCCAAAATGAAAAGAGCGACTACAAATGAACGCAGACCTCTCTCGCCGAGTACTACCACCGTCGTTGAAGACACATCGAAAACCCCGATCACTGCGTGGCATCTTGCCAATCAAGCAACCATTGTTCCATGTTTTGTTCGATGATGTCATCGGTAATTGAGGTGGCAGTATTTATTGTGTCTGAATGGTAACGGTAGCCGTTGGTTTCGGGCAAGTCACTACCCTCTATTACCGAGTACATTGAATTGTATTCTGGCATGTTGACATTGACCTCTGGTGAAGTAAGGTATTCGATGAACTGACGCGCAGCATCAATTTCAGCAGCGCCATGTATGACGCCTGTATATTCGACTTGATGGAACGACGACTTTGGCAGCATGAGAGAAGTCGAGTGCGTATAATTCTCGGCAAAATAGGCTTCAACACCAGGTGAATGGCAATAGGACACCGTCATGTATGCTCCACCAATGTATCCTTCAGTGTATTCTCCGTAGCCTCCTGTGTAGTACGTTGTGTAGGATTCAGTCCATCCAGATGTAAATATTGCCCCATTGTCAGCGATGGCTTGCCACCATGCGGACATGTTACCACGTTCTGAATTTGTTTCCTCGGTGAAGTAATCGTATGTGGCCACTAAGAATGCTCTACCTGGAGACGAAGTAATTGGCGATGGGAAAGCCAACTTCCCGTTCCATTCTGGCTCTGTCAAATTCCAAAGGCTTGTAGGCACGCTCATGTTTGATGTTTGCAATGCATCCTCGTCATAATTGAGGCATACATCTCCTTCATCGAACGGTAAAGCCAAATCTCCGTCATAGAAATCTCGTGAAGATTGCGTCAGATTTTCCGGTGTGATGTTATGTTCAACGAGTAAACAATTCTTGAGTGCCGTAGGGAGGTATGTGTTGTCTAGACCCAACATGAGGTCTGCCTGAGGTGCCATTTGTGTCAGCATCATTTGGTCAAGGATTCCTCCGGCATCGTCAGTACGTATAATTTCGACTTGGATGCCAGTTTGATTAATGAACTGTTCAATGAGTTCATTTGAATATCCTTGGAAAATATCGTAGGTTAGTATTTTCAAAGTACCATCGGAATCTCGTACTTGGACAGTTGATTCACACGCATTTTCATTTTCGATATCGGCAAGTTGTTCTGCCGTAAGGCAACCACTGAGTGAAGCACACAGCAACATGCAGAGGACTGAAAGAATCGATTTCATGATTACACACCCTTGAGTAATGCAGTAAGCTGGTGAGTTCTGTCAACCAATTCCAGAGGGTTGTGTGCCACGATGTAAAGCGTTGGCTCCCACCCAAAGTCACCCTCGTCGAGTAAAACGTCAAACCGGTTTGTTCCGCTTGTGATTTCGGCTTTTGGAGCCAGTGCAAATGAGTATCCAAGTTGTTCACATGCTTTGCGTACCTTCTCCGTATCGACCGCTTTGTTTTTTGTCGGCGGCCTGATATTCAATACCGAGGTCTTACTTTGTTCTCTCCGATGAATGTCAAGCAACAAGTTAGCGAGATGTTTTGATGCACCAAAACTTGGAGTTTCATGATGACGCAATACACCGTCGACCATGGTGATGCGACCGGCGAAGGCAGCGACATCATTGGTTGAGGTAGCTCCAACGTTACAGGAAGCGATATTGAGCCCAACGGCAGGAATGGCTTGTTCAATACGACGTGCATCAAGTCTTCCAGCAGCCCACTCAAGCCGTCGAAGCAAAGCTCGTTGTTCTTGACCAGCATCCAAATCCAATCCTGTAAGCGTTTTGTCGTAGCGAAGCGTGTTGTTTCCATTAAGTTGGAATTCAACAATGAGCCGTTGACGAAGCACCGTACAACCAGGCCCTAAAGTGGATAATGCTTGCGATAATTCGTTCCCCCATCCATCGATGGTGGCTTCATCTGCACTTGCATTGAGTCGAATCGGTGGTTTCTGCATTTGACGTGATATCGTGCTCTGAGTCGAACCAAGAACTTCTGCGATTTCCGTCTGAGACCATCCCTTGGTCCGAAGATCTTTTGCCACATGTTGTTGCAATCTCCCAATCCACTTGTCACCCACTTGTCCGAGCATGATGTCTGCTGTTGAAACCTCTTATTCAATGTTGCTCAATAAATATGCGTTGTGCATTCGATATATTGGCCATTGTCTGTTCTTTCACGGTTTTTTGAGCACATCTTCGTCATCAGTTCCTATTCGAAGTTGTTTTTTTGGTATCTTTCCGGAACCATTGCGACTCAGTCGCTAATTTCTGTTCGAAATGAAATATATATCCGCTTTATGACTCTCTATGCGCTGTTAAACATCTTGCATATATCTTCATTCACATCCCATATGGGACATTATGTAGAACTCGTTCGTATGGCATTTTGCACAATCCAAATCTTTTGTTGAAGAACACTAAGAACCCCCCCCTGTTCATAGTGCTGATACAGATGGAGTTGGAATCATTCATCGGGGCAATTGCCGACCGAATCATAGAATACCTCAGTGCTTCTGATGAGCCAGGTAAAGTGTCAAATCCTGTGCCCCACGCCTCTCTCGCAAA
>Ga0233444_10000375_pt1 | contig 61045 bp, 60 predicted proteins | sample SI_124_October20_6_FD_182792 | JGI IMG/M metagenome (GOLD analysis project Ga0233444, IMG submission 182792) | Seawater microbial communities from Saanich Inlet, British Columbia, Canada - SI_124_October2016_10_MG | ecosystem: Environmental > Aquatic > Marine > Inlet | place: Canada: British... | reverse complement strand
GTAATGAAGGGAGAGTCAGAGCATTACAACAATTACGCCGTGAACGAGGTCAGCGTCGCGAGAAGCTGGGTAATGTCAAAATGCAACTGCAAGAGGCACAGCGCAGTGGCAAGCTAGTGATCGAAGCAGAAAATCTTGCTCAAAGTTACGATGGCAGAACGTTGTTTTCTGAGTTTACAACCTTAATTCAGCGTGGTGACCGTATTGGTGTCATTGGACCGAATGGCTGTGGAAAAAGTACATTACTGTCCATTTTATTAGGAAAAAATAAACCAGAAAAAGGGGAGGTGACCTTAGGGACTAATATAGAAGTCGCTTACTTTGATCAGCTACGTAGCCAACTCAAGGAAGAAGAGAGTGTGGTCGATAATGTTGGACAAGGTATTGACTTTGTTGAAATAAGTGGCGCCAGAAAGCATATTATGGGTTATTTGCAGGACTTTCTGTTTACCCCTGAACGTGCCAGAACACCGGTTAAAGCATTATCTGGTGGTGAGCGTAATAGATTATTATTAGCTAAACTCTTTACTCAACCCGCTAACTTATTGGTGATGGATGAACCAACCAATGATTTGGATGCTGAAACCCTCGATTTATTAGAAGACTTGTTGATGAATTACCAAGGCACATTACTGCTCGTCAGTCATGACAGGGCCTTTCTCAATAATGTGGCAACGAGCACCATCGTGTTTGATGACGATGGCCAAGTACGTGAATATGTTGGTGGCTACGACGATTGGGTACATCAGCGCAGATTAGATCAACAAGAACGCAGTGATAAGCCTAAATCAGTAGCCAAACCGATTAAGTCAGGTGGTAAAAAATCGAGTCTAACCTATCAAGAGCAGCTGGACTTAGCAGCATTGCCAAAACAAATCGAGACAATGGAATTGAAGCAAACGGAATTGCATGACAAAATCAGTCAACCTGAGTTCTATCAACAGGCTGAGGACAAAGTGTCTGCAGTACAGGCCCAATTGGCTGAGTTGACCGAAGAATTAGAGTTCACATATGACCGCTGGCAACAACTAGAGGCGAAACAGGAAAACGCTTAATGGCAGAAGCCGAGTTATTGTATTCGACCGTAGATAACGACAGAGAGATTAAAGTTTGGCAACAAGCAAGTTTACGCTGGTTGGAGTTTGGTGATGAACTTATTCAAACAGAAATTGACTTAGCTCGGCCTGGTTTTTTACCTGAATCCTTTAACAGAGCGATGCTATCAGGCGCACTATTTAGTGGCGAAGTACCAGGAAAAGTATTATTAGCTGGAACGGGGGGCGGTTCAACAGCACGTTATTTTGCCCACCGTTTTCCCGATGTCATCGGCGATGCTGTCGAGTTGTCCCCCGTCGTGCTGGATATCGCACAGCGTTTTTTCGAATGTCCATATCAGGGGAATTGGCAACTGATAGCAGCCGATATTCAGGATTATGTTCAGCATAGTGAAGTTCGCTATGATTTGATTGTGATGGACATTGCCATTGGCCAAGCCTCACCTGAGTGGATAACGGACCCTGCTTTTTTGAATGGCTGTCGTCATCTACTCACGAGACAAGGCCATATCGCAATCAATTTGATTGTTGAAAATGATCAAGTCTTTATGCGGCAATTAGCGGCGATTAGGCAAGCTTTCGGTAGACAAACAGTATGTTTGTCATTAACAGAGCATAGGAATGTGATTGTTTTAGCTTTCAATAATGCTGAAAACCTGGTTCTAAACCCTTTAATATTCGATAAATTAGAATCGCAATGGCAGATTGAGTTTAGCCAGTTTTATCAACAAATGTTAAAAGATAACCCCAAAGGCAGCGGCGTGATCTAATCACCATGTAAGATAGCGGTATGTAAAAAGAGGAGCAGATCAATGGAAGTACTGGCAAGCCTGACAGAGTGGATAAAAATCCTCAATGGTATTGTATGGGGGCCTGCCATGCTTGTACTTATATTAGGTACCGGTTTGTACCTGATGCTGGGTTTAAAATTAATGCCGATCTTTAAACTGGCCTATGGCAGTAAAATGTTATGGAAAGGTCGGGAATCAGATTCAAACCAAGGTGATATATCTGCTTTCAATGCTTTGATGACATCGCTGTCAGCCACTATTGGTACGGGTAATATTGCGGGTGTTGCCACTGCCATATTTTTAGGCGGTCCAGGCGCTTTGTTTTGGATGTGGATGACCGCTTTAGTCGGTATGGCAACGAAGTATGCTGAAGCGGTACTCGCCGTTCATTATCGTGAAACGGATGCCAATGGTAATAAAAATGGCGGTCCAATGTATTACATCAAAAATGGCTTGGGCCAGCGTTTTGCATGGCTAGGTACGACATTTGCTATTTTTGGTGCGATGGCTGGTTTTGGTATTGGCAATACCATTCAAGCAAACTCGGTTGCAGATGCATTAAACAATAAATTTAATATTCCTTTTGAATGGACGGGCATTGCCATTGGTATTTTAGTGGCTTTGGTTTTATTGGGCGGTATAAAGCGAATTGCCCATGTTGCTGGTAGTTTAGTGCCACTTATGGCTGTCAGCTATGTGGTAGCAGCAACTACTATTTTAATGATGCATGCTGAGCAAATTCCGCATGCATTTGATCTGATCTTCACCTATGCATTTACACCAATTGCAGCAACAGGCGGCTTTGCGGGTGCTGCTGTTTGGGCGGCCATCCGATTTGGTGTTGCACGTGGTATTTTTTCAAATGAAGCGGGCTTAGGCAGTGCCCCTATTGCCCATGCATCCGCGATGACGAACAATCCCGTCAGACAAGGTACGATTGCCATGATGGGGACATTTATCGATACGATTATTATCTGTTCAATGACAGGGCTAGTGATTATTGTATCAGGCGCTTGGACGAGTGGAGAAACAGGGGCAAGCTTATCATCATTGGCCTTTGAATCAGCAATGCCAGGCATTGGTTCCTATGTTGTGACTATAGGCTTGACTGTATTTGCTTTCACGACGATTTTAGGTTGGAGTATATACAGTGAGAAGTGTGTGACTTATTTAATGGGTATCAAAGCCATTATGCCATTTCGTATTTTGTGGATCTTAGCTGTACCTGTAGGAGCAACCAGTGACTTAGAGTTTATTTGGTTAGTTGCTGATACCTTGAATGCACTGATGGCGATACCAAATTTGATCGCCTTAGTACTACTCAGTCCAGTGGTCTTTGGTTTGACACTGGCTTATTTTAGGAAATAACAAAGGCGGCTTAGCCTCTGGGAGAAAGACTAAGCCGCCGAAGACAAAGTTTGCTAATAACCTGGAACCGACTTATTCATCAAGTAAGGCGTCACGATCATCTTCATGGATGCGCGGCATAATCCACATCTCATACATTGAGACGATCCACATGAAGGCAAATGATAATGCCATCGTGCCGCCACCAATAATCACCAACCACGCAAAGTGTGGATTGAGTTTAGTCAACCACCATGAGGCAATATCAATAATAAGGAAGATATAAGGCATGACAATAACGGTTGATTTCAATACTACAGGTATACCTGTTGCCAAACTGAATATCAGCCCGACAAACATAAAGATAAACGCGATACCAAATAAATGAATATGTGAGACGCGCGCTAAAGACGAAAAGCTGGCCCCGGTATCTGTTTCGGAGACATGGACTATATTTTCAAATTTTGTGAAATCAGGAACAGGCATACCAGAAGCGGCGCTGTGACAAACAATGCAGCTGTCATCCATAATTCTTCGGATGCCATTGTCGTGGAAGCTTTTTTCGGTAGCTCCTTTATGAACCCAGTTAATGATTTTCAATCTATCTTCTTCTGGTGCCATCATTTTCATGGAGCCATTTAACTTTGCTTCCAATGTTGAGCCAGAGCGTTTACCGTAATAACTATAAACAATATCATCCGTTGATAAACCTAATTTACCATCTGCCATGCCATGGGTGAATTGGATTTGAACGATAGCCATCAAGTAGCCAATGGCAACGACAACTAAATAACCCGTGAAGAGAGATTTTAGCGCTGTACCTTGGCTGGATAGGTTAATGCTATGCTGGTTTTTGCCCATAATGTGCTCACTTATTTTTAGTATTTATGGCGTGTTTAATTAAACACTTGTTTTAATAGTTCTGTTGTTCTTGCTGCCGGGTTCTCACGAATCTTTTTCTCTTCCAAAGCGATAATTGCAAATAGCCCATTTAAAGCTTGTTGGGTCACATAGTCAGGGAGATCAACATTAACCTGTTCTCCAACTAAAGGTACTGCTGCAATTTGTTGGCTTAAATAACTGTGTTAATTGAGTACTGGTTTGCGTTTTAAAATATTCCGTCGCTGCATTATCAGACCCATTTAAAATTTTTGTTGCATCTTCTATCGACATGTCCTGAATTGCACCAATTAAAATCTCCGTAGCTTGTGGAGCGGCATTCTCCGCAGCACGGTTAATACTTTGTTCAAATTGATCAGCTTGAGCAGATAAGCCGACTTTACGCATCAGACTACTCACTTTGTCTAAAGCCGGTGGTAGAGGAATGCGAATGAGGTCGTTGGCAAGGTAACCATCCGTTTTTCCCACACGCTCAATAGCATTACGGGTACCCATGTCTAAAGCTTGTTTTAAGCCGGACACGATAGTGTTGTTGTCTAATGAGGAAGTACTGGAGGAGGTAACTTGATTAGAGAGTAACTCAGATCCAATCGTCGTTGCATCTTTTAATAAAGAGCCCCAGTCTGCTGTTGCAGTGGAAGTATAAGAAATAGATGCTAAAAGCACTAAACCAGAAAGGGTTTGGATGCGGGGCATTAAGAATGTCCTTTTGTTTTTATAGTCTCATAAGTTGAAAGAGCCAACAAAAAAGCTAAGTGAAAATATCATTACATATGACACTATTTTAATGGTTGAGTTTAGTAATAACCATCAAAAAAACTACGGTTAATTACGAAGCTCACTCTAATTCACATATTTAGTTCAGATATACATGCCTATAGACTAATAGCATGGCCATTAGGTTCTGACTTTGATTCGCGTAACTAAAAAATAGGGCGAGCGAGATTTGGAATATTAAAATTTAAGCAATAAAAAAGCCGGCTAACAAGTAACCGGCTTTGATATTTTTCTCAACGAAAAGTGGCTTTAGCCTGGAACTACGTTCTCAGCTTGAGGACCTTTTTGTCCTTGTGTCACTTCCATTGTTACAGCTTGACCTTCTTTTAAAGATTTGAAGCCATCTGCTTGAATTGCTGTGTGGTGTACGAATACATCAGGACCATCAGATTGCTCGATGAAACCGAAGCCTTTTTCGTCGTTAAACCATTTAACGGTGCCTGTTACTTGTTCTGCCATGTTAACCTCTGTACTAGTGTGTTTTGTTAATTAAAATTTATTCAGCCACTACAAACTCTGCAGGTGGAGCTGAACCCTCTCCGAAGAAAAATTTCTCTAATTCTTCTTTAAGGAATTGTTGTGATTTGGAGTCTGCTAATGATAATCGGTATTCATTGATTAACATGGTTTGCTGGCTTAACCACAGTTGCCAAGCTTCCTTAGAGACGGAGTCATAGATTTTCTTGCCCAAGTCACCGGGGTAGGGAGGAAAATCCATACCTTCAGCTTCTTTTCCTAATTTTACGCAGTGGACAAGACGTGCCATATGTCCCTCTTTTACTCTAATAACTTTAAAAATGCTTTAACTGGTGCGGGTAATCCGAGCCGTAATGCATCATTTCTTGTGTGCCAAGCTAAACTTTCAAAGTCAGTTATAGATTGGCTGCAAACAGAAGAGTGTACCAGATGCGGGAAAATGTCCAGCTTGTAGTGTGTAAAGATGTGACGAATTGTTTTTTGTGGTAAAAGAACACCTTGATTTAAACCAAAATTTTGGCGATAAAAGCTTTTGGCATCAGCTAAATTATCAAACTCTGGGAAGCTCCATAATCCACCCCATATTCCGCTGTTAGGCCTTTGTTCTAGTAGTATTAGCCCTGATTCAGATCGGACAATGAGCCAATAAACTTGGCGCAAGGGTACTGCTTTTTTAGGCTTAGGGGTGGGGAATTGCGTTGGGTTTCCTGTCTGATAGGCTTCACAATCAATGATTAATGGACATTGCGAACAAAGTGGCTTACTGCGCGTACAAATTGTAGCGCCCAGGTCCATTTGCGCTTGAATATAATGTTCAATACGGCTTTCGGGTAGTAATTGTTCAGCTAAGTGCCAGAGTTGTTGCTCTGTGGCTTTGCGGCCAGGCCAGCCAGTAATCGCAGCATATCGGGTTAAAACCCGTTTGACATTACCATCTAGAATAGGATGGCGTTGTTGATAGCCCAAGGCCATGATAGCCCCGGCGGTAGAACGACCTATTCCCGGTAAAGCCATTAAGCCATCTAATGTTGAAGGCATTTTTCCTTCATGCTGTTTAACGATAATTTGGGCTGTTTTATGGAGGTTACGGGCGCGGGCGTAATAACCCAAGCCCGTCCATAGCGCTAAAACGTCATCTAAACTAGCGGAAGCGAGTGCTGTAATGTCAGCATAACGTTCAGTAAAGCGCATGTAGTAGCCAATAACGGTACTGACCTGGGTTTGTTGTAGCATAATTTCTGACAGCCACACATGATAAGGGGTAATGCCTTGTTGCCAGGGCAGGTCCTTACGGCCATGCTCATCAAACCAAACGAGAAGGCGATCGCTAAAAGAGGAAAGGCTCACAATACAAAGTGATTAGAAACGGGAGGTTAAAACAACCCTTTTAATTTACCACCAATAGCGTCTTTTAATTCATCTTCTACTGATTTTTCAGGTGATTTTTCTGTCGCATTGGCCTCTTCATTGCTATCAGGTTTTTTATTACCCAGTATAGCGCCTCCAACGATGTCACCTAAGTCACCGCCTAATTTGTCATTCAATTTTTCTGTGATTTTATCTTTGGCTTTTTGTGTTGCGTTATCACGAAATAGCGTCGCTAAATCTACAGTGGGTTTTGGGTCACTGAAACTCCCAGTGATCTTTACGGGTACAATTAAGCCCTTGAGTTCAGCTAAATCTTTGCCTTCTTGACCTTCAACAGAGCCGACAACGCCAACCTCTAGGCCATAATTAATAGCTTCTTTATTTATGTCAGCTGTACCAGCACCATTAACACGCAATAAAGGCGACATTAAAAGCAGGTCTGGATTATTAACAATCCCGTTGTTCGCTGTAAATGAGCCCTTAAAACTAGAAAAATCTGTTTTTATGACCGATGCTGACTTAGCCACAGGTTCACCCTTCAAGATCGCTTTTGCTTTGCGAATACTATCGGCGATATTAATGCCTTTGAGTGAACCATCTGTAAAAGAAAAGTCACCATTGCCCGATAAGCTTTGTTTAATCAGTTCAACAGATTTACCTTGGCCAGCTAATTTAACTTTTGCATTCACAAGACCGGAAATCTTATCATCGCCACTCAAGTCTTTAAGTAGTGGCCCAGCTTGTATATTGCTCAAGTTTTCATTAATTCCTAGCTTAAGGCTTTTTCCTTGAGCATCAAGATTAACATTACCTTGATATTGCCCTTGGTAGAGATTGGCACTTAAAGGGTGGAGCTTGATAATGCCATCTTTGGCGTTAATGTTGATCTTAATATCACTACTTTGAGTGCCGCTGAACTTAAGCTGCCCAATATTGAGACTTCCTGCAATATTCAAATCACGTAATGTATCAAGTGGTAACTCACTCACAGCTCCTGCACCAGCTGTAGCAGGAGAAGCGACTGTTTTAGCTGTGTCGCTCTCAGCTAGTGGCATATAGGGGTCAGCATCAAGCTTATCTAAAGCTAGTTTAAATTTCAGTGCGGGTTTAGCGAAGTTATTGACTGAGAATTGCCCAGTCAATTTGCTCTGATCTAACAGCAAAGTCAGATTATCTAAACTAAAGTTATTTGATGACCCCGAAATGGGGCTGTTAAGCTGAACTAATTCTAAGGTATTAGTATCAGCCATAACGGGCAACTCGATAGCAAGTTGCTGCGCCATCTGTCTTAAATTAAAGGCTGTTACAGCAATCTGACCAGAAAACTGAGGCTGCTCAGATAAAATTTGTGTGGCCTCAATATCACTCTCAACAGCGAGATCTTGAATCTGAATTAATAGCTGAGATAAATCTGCGGTTTGTTTATTCAAGTCAGCGGAAATATCCCCATTCAAAGAGAGTGTCATTTCAGGTAAAGGCAAATCGTTACCCGTTGCCTTTGTTTTGAAACTAAGATCGCTAAGCGTAAATAGTTGTTGTTCCATATCAGCCATTAATTGTGCATCTAAGCTGACATTAGCCGCCATTTGTGGAGCAGCGCTAGTCATGTCAAAGCCGAGTTCAACATTAGTCGGCTGCCCTGGTTCTATGGGATCTGTTTTTAAGTTTAAGTTTTTAATAGTGTAATCGGCAGCACTACTTTTATCAGACCAAAGAATATTAGCATTGGTCAATTGAACACCTGCGATACTGAGTGCAGCTAACCCAACAGCAGGCTCAGCAGCATAGGAATCTTGAGTGTTATCATTCGATTTCTGCTTAGTTTTCCCACCTAAGTCATCCCAGTTTGTCTTACCGGCTTTATTTTTTTCGAGATTAAGGATAAGACCGTCTAAAACGATAGTATCCATCTCCAACTCTTTTTTGAGTAGTGGCATCAATTTAATGCGGATTTGAGCACCATCAATTTTAGCAAAGTGTTCAGCCTCAAAGTTCTTAGCATTGCTTAAAGAGAGAGGTCCTAATTCAAGGGCAATCCAGGGGAAAACAGATAAGCCAATATCACCTTCTAAATTCAGGGTCCGACCGGTGGCTTTTTCGACTTGCTCAGAAATTTGTGGCTTGTAATCATTGGGGTCAACGATAAAAGGCAATGCAATTAGCCCAGCGATAACGACAATAACAATAAAAGCGATGAGTTTGAGCAAGGTGCGCATAATCGAGTTTTCCTAAATCGTATTATCTAAAAGACAAGTGCAGCAACAAGTTAGTTCTGTATTTAGTCGCCCACTATTTTATAATTAAATTGCTCATAATTGAGCGAATAATTGAGTAATTTCTGCGTGACTATTGTATAGGTTTTTTCATTATCTTTGACATGGAAAATACGATTAGGGGAATAATTACCTTTACCAACGGTCATTGTTTCTTTTTGACTGATTTCTTCAACAGGCGGTAGATAGAGGCATTTTATCTCAGTTGCATTGTTTTTAGGGGAGAGGGAAGCGGCAGCTGGATTACCTGAGTGAATCTGTAAACCAATTTGCACGGTATCGTTATTATCAATATGCAACCAACGAATAGTGCCTAATTTGGCTGGCATATTCGTTTCAAAAACACCCAGAAAATCACCAATATTCAATGCGGGGATATCGGCCTTATTACATTTGGCCATGAGGCCTGCACTGCCTTGATTATCAATCGTCCACTCTGTTGTCTCTGTATCCTCAGTTGAAGTGAGGCAATGATGAATTGCATCAAAGCCATTAGCAAGCCTGATAGGCCGTGCGGTAACAGACGGTAGCCTTTGGTATTGACGTTGATAACTGGCGTTAAATTGTGGAATGACTTTCTTTAATAATTGAATATCTAAGTCATATCGTCCTAATGTACTTGTGCTGGCTGCTGCATCAAAAATTTGTTCAATGGCAAACAGAACACCTTGGGGGTTAAGCATCCGTATTTCAGCCTGTTGCCGTTTTCTGGATCGATATGATGAAGTGGTATGGGCATCGTGTCGCTATTACAAACTAGACTAAAACCACCGGCTAAAACGGTATTGTTATCGGCACTCTTTTGATGGTCTGATTAAGGGTGTAATGGTGACTTTCCCAGCCATTTTTGCCATTAAATTAAACAGCCTAAAAACATCGTACTTACTCAGGCTATATGGATCTGCGATACCCGTTAGCATGATTTGACAGTAGTGGTGAATAAATGGCTTTTTAGTCACTGTTGTTTTTAATGAAGCGGGTTTATCGAGTACATCACTGGCTTCACAATAAAGATAAAGTTGGTGCAATTCGTGGACCGCGCCTGTCGGAGCAGGATGATAATGACGAAAGGCATGTGCAATCAATAAACCAATAGATTCTGTTGCACGAATAACGGCAAACAAAAACTGATTATCCAATTGCGGACGGTGTCCTTGTTGATAAGCAGCCATCACAACAGTTTTATAGCCTAAAGCCAGCTCTTCAAGAAAAATATTGAGTTGGCTAATTTTAGTTTCAAAGACGGCTGGTTTAGCCATTTCTAATTTAACGGCTTCAACATCACGATTAAATACAAAGGCATTGACGGGGGCACGATATAGCTCGAGTAGTGCTAGCCGTGTATCGTTAGCCAAAGCGATACGGTTCAATGGAATTAATTTTTCTAATAAAGCATCAATAGTTGCCATAGGATCATCTTCAGGTAATGTAACTATCCAATTAGCGAGGATCTTAGGGTCAACAATTGTTTTCAGTTTTGTTTCAGAAAGAGTGGGTGTATAGAGCGATAAGGTAGGTAAGTCAGCCGCAGGTGATTTACGGCGTGTCAGGTGTTTGGATAATGAACTTAACAGTGATGCTTTTTTAGCTTGTTTGACTTGGGGTTTAACGGCTAGCTTTGGTAACGCTTCGATGATTTTAGGTGTAGGTTTAGTGAGTGGTTTAACGTTATCGGCTTGTTTTTCAAGCGCCACTTTTTCATCAACCGCATTCAATATTTCTGCAAGTTGTTTAGTGCGAATAGGCTTTTTAATGATGAAGTCAGCTAAGGCGTTGGTTTGGTTTTTCTGAGCCAAAGCGGCACAAACACCACGTCTGTGACTACGTAACATTGAACGGCCCTCCTCGGTATCTAGACCGAAGATAAATAGATCAATCCAGATTGGCTGACGGCCCATTCACTGTTTAAGCGTGAATCAGAGAGTTGCAAAACGGAGTTCAAAGATGCCATATCAATATTATTGATACCACAAAGCTTAATTCGAAGCGTCGCCATTAAGATGTTGCTCCAGCATCATTACCTTTATCTTCACGGATGCGAACAGTCTTAATGGCATTGTCTGAAGTTTGCACAACCTCGATAACATATTGTTCAATACGCAAACTGACATTGGGTTCAGGGATACTTTCCAAGTATTCTAGAATGAGACCATTGATAGTTTTAGGGCCTTCAGTTGGGAGTTTCCAGTGGTTGCTTCGATTAATTTCACGGATATTAGCTGAACCATTAATCAGGTAGCTACCATCTTCTTGTGGATGAATATCTTTAACCTTATCTAAAAGATCATCAGTAAATTCACCAACGATTTCACGGAAAATATCTTCCAAAGTAATCAGTCCAATTAAATCACCATATTCATCTACAACGAGGCCTGTCCGTCGTTTATTTCGTTGAAAATGAATTAATTGCGTATTAAGTGGAGTCCCTTCAGGCACGAAATACGCCGCTTTAACAATCCCGTTGAGGGTGTCAAGCGTTAAATTGTCTTGTGCTAATAAATGTAAGGCTTTACGCACATGCAAAATGCCAATTAACTTATCGAGACTTGTTTCATAAACGGGTAAGCGTGTATTCGCACAATAAGATAATTGTTTGATGATGTCAGACAAAGGCGCATTGATATTAAGGCCATCGATCTCATTTCTCGGTACCATCACATCGTCTACGGTGACTTTTTCCAAGTCCAAAATACTCATTAGCATTCTTTTATGGCGTTTAGGAATCAGGCCTCCTGCTTCTTTGAGTGCCATTCTTAACTCTTCGGAATTAATAGCATCTGACGTACTATCATCAGGCTTAATGCCAAATAAATTTAATAGCCTATTGGTAATTAAATTGGTAAACCAAACCAGTGGATACAGTAAAATTAAAAGCGGTTTAAGAATAAAACTGGCCGGAAATGCAATGCGTTCTGGGTGAAGTGCAGCAAACGTTTTTGGGGTAACTTCAGCGAAAAGGAGGATGATCAACGTTAATGTAAAGGTGGCGATGACAATCCCATTTTCACCGAATAATTTAACGCCAATGATAGTGGCAATAGCTGAGGCCAAAATATTGACAAAATTATTTCCTAATAAAATCAAACCAATAAGGCGGTCGGGCCGACGCAATAATTCACTTGCGCGCATTGCACCGGGGTGACCTTCTTGCTCTAAATGACGCAAGCGGTAGCGATTCAAAGACATTAAGGCTGTTTCAGAGCTTGAAAAAAAAGCTGAAAAAACCAGTAAAATGAATAAGATAGAAAATAAAAGTGTTAACGAAGTGCTTTCAAGCATGATGTGTTTTTATGCGCGCCTATGATTGAGACAAAATAAATTCCAATACGAATTTGCTACCAAAATAAGCCAAAACTAAAAATAAAAACCCGACTAAAGTCCACTTTATGGCAGTTTGGCCTCGCCAACCGTATTGCCAACGTCCCCATAGCAAGGTGGCAAAAACACACCAAGCGATCAAGGATAGTACCGTCTTATGGGCAAGGTGCTGAGCAAAGATGTCATTAAGAAAAACGAAGCCCGTAATCAAACCAATTGTCAGCAAAATAAAGCCGCCACTAATTAACTGAAACAAGCTGGTTTCCATTGATTGTAAAGGGGGTAACTGGCGCATTATGCTGGCCAATTGACGTTGGCGTATCTGCCGTTCTTGAATGGCTAAAACAATAGCTTGAATGGCGGCTAAAGTGAATAAGCTATAGGCAGTTAAAGACAATAGAATATGCCACTCTAATGCTGGAGAAGAAAGTCCTTCTGCCGGTGTGATTGGCATACATGATTTAAGAATAAGCGTCAAAGCGACCAAGGGATAAATTAAAATCCCTGGGTGAGCGGCATTGCCTTTTAAGCCCAACAGATAAGCAATGAATGCCATCACCCAAGCTGCAACTGTCATGGTGCTAAACAAGCTAACATCCCAACCGCCGGCGGCACGCATCGTGAAGAAGATATCTGCCCCATGAAAGATCAGTGCTAATACAGTTAATAAACCGACGGGCAATGCCAATGCCTGCGCCTTACCACTTTGTACAAAGTGACGAATCAAAGTCACACTACAAACAAGATAGAGTAATAGGGCAAGAGAATTTGCAATAGCCATTATGGGCGTTCCACGTCACACGATATAATAAATGTCATAGCAGCATGATAAACTGATGTAATCATAATCACACAAATATATCAGTTATAATTAGTAAGAATGTATCAATGATACGAATAGAGCAATAACAAGGTGAACCATGTTTGATAGTTTAAGCGACCGCTTAGGAAGTACATTACAAAAGTTACGTGGCCAAGGCCGGCTAACAGAAAGTAATATCAAAGATAGCTTGCGAGAAGTGCGCATGGCGTTACTTGAAGCAGATGTGGCATTACCCGTTGTAAAAGCCTTTATAGATCGTGTGAAAGAACGAGCAATGGGTCAGGATGTACTCCGAAGTCTGACGCCAGGTCAAGCCTTAATCAAAGTTGTTAATGATGAATTAGTCGCCGTCATGGGCGAGGCTAATGAGTCGCTGAACCTTAATATGCAGCCTCCAGCTGTAATTTTAATGGCAGGTTTACAAGGAGCGGGTAAGACGACCAGTGTTGCTAAACTCGCCCGCTGGCTAAAAGAAAATCAGAAGAAATCTGTGATGGTCGCGAGTGCCGACGTCTATCGTCCTGCTGCAATCGAACAATTAAAAACGTTGGCGGCCGAAGTTGAAGCCAAGTTCTTCCCAAGCGACATTAGCCAAGACCCAGTTGATATTGCACAAGCAGCTGTGGCAGAAGCGAAACTGAAATTTATTGATGTTGTCATTATTGATACTGCCGGACGTTTGGCTGTTGATGAAGAAATGATGGCTGAGATCAAACGCTTACACAGCGCTATTAAACCGATTGAGACCTTATTTACTGTTGATAGTATGACGGGGCAAGATGCGGCGGTGACAGCTGAAGCCTTTAATCAGGCACTGCCTCTGACCGGTATAATTCTGACTAAAACAGACGGTGATGCTCGCGGTGGTGCGGCGTTATCAATTCGCCATATTACTGGCAAACCCATCAAATTTATGGGTGTGGGTGAAAAAACAACGGCATTAGAGCCTTTTCATCCCGATCGGGTGGTATCGCGTATTTTGGGTATGGGTGATGTCTTATCGCTGGTGGAAGAAGCCCAGCAAAAAATGGATCAAGGCTCAGCTGAGAAACTAGCCAATAAGCTAAAAAAAGGTAAAAAATTCGACTTAGAAGATTTCCGCGATCAGTTACGTCAAATGGGTAAAATGGGTGGGATTGGCTCAATGATGGATAAATTGCCAGGTATGGCAAATATCCCAGCCGCAGCCAAGCAACAAGTAGATGACAAAGAATTGAGTCGGTTAGAAGCCATTATCAATTCAATGACGATTAAAGAACGCCAACGGCCAGATATTATCAAAGGGTCACGCAAAAAGCGCATCGCAGCAGGCTGCGGCATGCAAATTCAAGATGTAAATAGATTGCTAAAGCAGTTTGCTCAAATGCAAAAAATGATGAAGAAAATGAGCCAGAAGGGCGGTATGGCGAAGATGATGCGTGGTCTAGGTGGGCGGTTTCCATCTGGCGGTGGCATGCCATTTTAAAACAAGGCCAATTTAAGCTGTTCAAATGCAAGATAAGTGCGTAAAATATTTCTGTTTTTCGATCCAGTTTTAAACAGGCAGTAATATGGTCACAATTAGAATGTCTCGCAGTGGTGCTAAAAAGCACCCTTATTATAATGTTGTAGTTGCAGATTCACGTAATAAACGTGATGGTCGTTGCATCGAACGTGTTGGTTTCTTTAATCCGTTGGCGCAAGGTCAAGAAGAGAAATTACGTTTGGATATGGAACGCATTACACATTGGATCAGCCTTGGTGCACAAACGTCAGAACGTGTTGCTAGTTTGATCGTACAAGTGCAAAAAGCAGCATAGACAGCATATAAGGGTATCGGTATGGATACTTCCGAGGAGTTTATCCCGGTTGGTGAAATTGCCGGTGTCTTTGGGATTAAAGGCTGGATGAAAGTCTTTTCACACACCGATCCCAGAAAAAATATATTAAGTTACTCACCGCTTTACCTTTCATTGAAAGGGGAGTGGGTAGAAGCAAAAATATCCAAAGGGCGTGTTCAAGGTAAAGGGATTGTCATCGCATTAGAGAATGTGACTGACCCAGAGCAAGTTTTACCGTTAATTGGCACGGTCTTGGCTATAAAAAAAGAACAGTTAAGGCCAAATGGTTCCGACGAGTTTTATTGGTCAGAATTGACGGGATTAACAGTGATTAATTTGGATGATGTTGTATTGGGCCAAGTTGATAGTTTAATGGAAACCGGTGGACACGACGTACTGGTGGTAAAAGACAAAGAACAAAAGACGCAGCGTTTGATTCCATTTGTACTGGAAGATATCGTTCAAAAAGTTGACCTTGATGGCGGGTTTATTCAGGTTAATTGGGAAAGTGATTATTGAGGTAACAAGAACATGCGCGTAGGTGTAGTGTCGTTGTTTCCTCAGATGTTTGATGCAATAACTGAGTATGGTGTAACAGGCCGAGCAGTAAGAGATGACTTGTTAAAGCTAGACTATTGGAATCCACGTGATTTCACACAGGATAAGCATAAAACAGTAGATGATAGGCCTTATGGCGGTGGCCCAGGAATGGTGATGAAAGTCGCGCCATTGCAAAAAGCCATCCAGGCTGCAAAACAGCAGTTAGGCCCGAAGACGAAAGTGATTGCGTTGTCGCCGCAAGGCAGGCAATTAGATCAAAAAGGTCTGCAAAAACTGGCAGCAAGAGAAGAAATGATCTTAGTTGCAGGACGTTATGAAGGGTTTGATGAACGTCTGATAGAACAAGAGATAGATGAGGAATGGTCAATAGGTGACTATGTCCTCAGCGGGGGTGAGCTTGCAGCCATGGTCATGATTGATGGCATAGCAAGGTTATTACCCGGTGTGTTAGGTGATGAAGAATCGGCACAACAAGATTCTTTTATGGCTGGTTTATTAGACCACCCACATTACACACGACCAGAACAATTGGCAGAACAGATTGTGCCTAGCGTGTTATTAGGCGGAGATCATAAGGCAATACGACAGTGGCGCCTTAAACAATCGTTAGGCCGAACGTGGTTAAGGCGACCTGACTTATTAGCAGTGATGACACTGGATGATGAGCAGACCGCATTGTTAGAGAAATTTATTGCCGAGTGGCAAGAAGAGCAGTAGGAATTTAGGAGTAGAACAATGAGTAATATTATTGAGCAGCTAAATGCTGAACAAATGAGACAGGATATTCCTGTATTTTCTTCAGGTGATACTGTTGTTGTTAAAGTCAAAATAAAAGAGGGTGACCGCGAGCGTGAACAAGCCTTTGAAGGCGTTGTTATTGCAAAACGTAATCGTGGCATTCACTCAGCTTTCACCGTTCGTAAAATTTCAAATGGTGTTGGTGTTGAGCGTGTTTTTCAAACACATAGCTTGGCGTTAGCAAGTATAGAAGTTATCCGTCGTGGTGATGTACGTCGCGCTAAACTATACTATTTACGTGAATTGACCGGTAAAGCAGCGCGTATTAAAGAAAAATTAGCTTAAGTCCTTGCCGTATTAGGCATGTTGGGCCTGTTTAAGGCGCATCAAGGAAAAAAGAAGGTGTTGCCATTAACTGCAGCGCCTTTTTTTGTGGCAGTAATTTGAGCCGGCTTTCGGTATGATGCAGTGATGACAAGCCTGCAACAGATAACCTTACCTTTACCAAATGGCCCAATTAAGCAATTACTATTGCTGATAGAGGGGGGGGAATTACAAAACATTTCCATGGACTTTGAACAAACAGAACTAACACCAATATCAGTAACCATACCAGGCAATATAAGCGATATTACACAACAATTATGCCAGTATAGTGAACAAGCCCATAATAACTGGTCCATAGGTTTACCTGAGTCTGGAACGGCGTTTCAGCGACGGGTTTGGCAATATTTACAAACGATTCCGATGGGGACAACCCAGAGTTACGGAGAAGTAGCCCAAGCACTTAACAGCTCAGCGAGAGCGGTAGGTAATGCCTGTCGTGCTAACCCCTACTTACTCGTTGTACCTTGTCACCGTGTAGTTAAAAGTAATGGTATTGGCGGTTTTGGAGGAAAAATTGATGGGGAGGCGATTGCAATAAAGCAATGGTTGTTGGCACATGAAAGAAAGTAACGTTATCGATTCTCCGGCTTACCTTCAGCCCTTTTTAGATAGCTTATGGCTAGAATCTGGTTTGAGCAAAAATACAGTTGAGGCTTATCAACGCGATTTATTGTCTTTTGCTGCTTGGTTAAGCAAAGATGAGATCACTTTATCTTCAGCGACACGCGAAGATATTCTACGTTATCAAGGTGTACGTTTGCGAGAAAGCAGAAAAGCCCGTAGCGAAGCCCGTTTGTTATCGAGCCTAAGACGTTTTTATCGCTATCTGTGCCGAGAAGAAATACGTGAATCTGATCCAACAACACAAATCGAGTCTCCACGCTTAGGACGCCCCTTACCAGAAGGGTTGACAGAAGAAGAGGTTGAAGCATTATTAGAACAACCGGATATCAAGCAAAATTTAGGGTTACGTGACAGAGCTATGTTGGAAGTGTTGTATGCAACAGGCCTACGGGTATCCGAGTTAGTGTCGTTGACAGTTGAGCAGCTCAATATGCGCCAAGGTCTGATTCGGTGTGTCGGCAAAGGTAATAAAGAACGTTTAGTCCCTTTAGGTGAAGTAGCATTAGATTGGCTACAGCAATATCAAATAGAGGCAAGACCACTTTTGTTATTAGGTCATGTAAGTGAAGATCTGTTTCCGACTCGCCGTGGCAAGGCGATGACACGGCAAGCTTTTTGGTATTTGATCAAGCGCTATGCACAACAGGCTGAGATCAAGAAGCACTTATCTCCTCATACCTTACGTCACGCTTTTGCGACTCATTTACTCAATCATGGCGCAGATTTAAGGGTGGTACAACTACTTCTAGGACATTCAGATTTATCAACAACCCAAATTTATACCCATGTTGCACGCGAAAGGCTCAAATCACTTCATGCAAGTCATCACCCTAGGGCCTAGCAGTGATAAAGTCATCATATTACAGAACAAAAGGAAATTAAAATGCCAGCATTCGATATCGTTTCTGAAGTTGACCAACATGAATTAACTAACGCAGTCGATCAGGCAAACCGGGAATTAGCGAATAGATTCGATTTTCGCGGCAGTGATGCCAAAGTTGAACAATCAGCTAAGGTACTGACCTTATTTGCAGACAGCGATTTTCAATTAGATCAGTTATTGGATATTTTACGATTGAAATTGGTCAAACGGAAAATAGAAATTAGTTGCTTAGAAGTAAAAGATAGTGTCGGTCACGGAAAGCTGCGTAAACAAGAAGTCATAATACGTGAAGGTATAGATAAGGATCTATCAAGAAAAATCGTGAAGTTAGTGAAAGAGAGCAAGATCAAAGTTCAAGTGGCAGTGCAAGGAGAGAGCGTCCGCGTGACAGGAAAAAAACGGGATGATTTACAACAAGTAATGGCATTATTAAGGGGCAATGACAGTCTTGAGATGCCTTTACAATTTAATAACTTTAGAGATTAAAAGGATTCACAATGTTAAAACGTTATTTAGCCTTATTTGCCGTATTCACATGGGCGGGGATGGCACATGCAGATGCGGCACTAAAAGCCAAACTTGAAGCATTGTTACCTGGGATGGTCGTTGAGAGCATGACACCGCTAGATAACACGGGTTTTGTCGAAGCAGTTGTTGATGGCCAAGTCGTTTATTTTTCTAAAGACGCACGTTATGTTTTTCAGGGTGAAGTTATCGCTTTAGAGACACGCCAGAATATAACCGAACTCAAACAAGCAAGCATCAAAAAGACAATATTAGCGGCTTTAAATGAAGACGATATGATTGTATTTGAACCGAAAAAAACGGAACATACCTTGACTGTTTTTACTGATATTGACTGTGGTTACTGCCGTAAATTACACCAACAAATGTCAGAATATAATGATCTGGGAATTAAGATTCGTTACATGGCCTTCCCTCGTTCAGGCCCAAACTCTGAGTCTTTTGATAAAGCGGTTAATGTTTGGTGTTCAGAAGACAGACAACAAGCAATGACAGAGTCCAAAGCGGGGACTAGCCTTAAAAGTGAAGCTTGTGATAACCCAGTCGCAGCACACCTTGATGCTGGACGTCGTTTGGGTGTGACAGGGACTCCGGCCTTGTTTTTAGATTCAGGTGAGTTACTGCCGGGTTATATTCCACCACAACGTTTAAAAGCGATTCTAGACAAAAAAGCTTAAACCAAACGTACTGTAGACGCAGCCTCAGGGCTGCGTTGATCAAATAGCTGTAATTGATATCCATCGAATAATATAAAGCTGGGAGACTGTTGCCAATCGCCTAAAACGAGTCGGAAAGCACCGTTATCTAAGTGATGAATAGCAGGCCGGTGGGTATGACCATGTAGCAAATATTGGACGTGATGTTTTTTCATTACTCGGCTAACTTCGTCATGATTGACATCCATTATTGTGGCTGTCTTATGTTGTTTTTGTTCACGACTTTTCTGCTTAATTTTATCTGAAACTCCTTGGCGATAACTGGCCGATAAAAATAAGAAGCACCATTGAAGAAAACGATTACGACTCCAACGACGGTAACGCTGATAACTGACATCGTCAGTACACAAACTATCCCCATGCATTAATAAAATGGCTTTGCCGGCTAAGTTGATTTTAGTGGGGTCAGCTAATAGCGTCATACCGCAGCGTTCGGCAAAGGCCTTGCCTATCATGAAGTCACGATTGCCGACCATCAAGTAACTAGTAATACCAACTTGGTTTAAGGCCATTAATTGGTCAATTAATGGTTGAAACTCGTCCGGCACAATATCATCACCTAACCAAGTATTAAAGAGGTCACCGAGGATATAAAGCTGGTCAATATTGGGGGCTTGTTTTACTAAAAATTCGACCGTAAGTTGAATCAACTCAGGCTGAGCTGGACTCAGATGCAAATCTGAAATAAATAAAGTCGACATGAATTTAAATTAACCCCTTAGAGCGAAATGCTAATTAAGGGGTACGATATCAAATCAGTCGATAACAGTGGCGCTGTTAATTACAACATCATCAGTCGGTACGTCTTGATGATGTCCTTTTGAACCCGTGCTGACAGCGCGAATTTCATCAACCACATCCATGCCTTCAACGACATGAGCAAATACAGCATAGCCCCATGCATCGCGATTTTCAGCACGGAAGTTGAGAAAGTCATTATCAACGGTATTGATGAAAAATTGTGCGGTAGCTGAATGCGGGTCGCCTGTTCTTGCCATTGCAAGTGAACCACGGACATTGGTTAAGCCATTATTAGCTTCATTTTCAATGGGGTCGTTAACTGTTTTTTGTTCGAAATTTGCATCAAACCCACCACCTTGGACCATAAAGTCCTTGATGACGCGATGAAAAATAGTGCCGTTATAAAAGTCAGCTTCGACGTAACTTAAAAAATTAGCGACCGTGTTAGGTGCTTTATCAGCATTGAGCTCGATGACAATGTCACCATGAGAAGTAGAGAGTTTAACTTTTGGCAAAACATTGCCTCCTTCGGCATAAGCAGTAAATGAAATGAGTGTAAAAAAAAGTGGCGCCAAGTAACGAAAAAACAGTTTCATGAAAATTGGATCCAGTGATTGATAATAAAGTGGCTATGATAGTGTAAATAAGCGATTAAGTGGAGTGTTTAAGCTACTTTTAAATTCCAACATCACGTAAAATATTCACCATGCTGCAGATACATAATAGTTTAACCAAACAAAAAGAGCGTTTTATACCCATCGAGCCAGGCAAAGTATCACTTTATGTCTGCGGGATGACAGTCTATGATTTTTGTCATGTTGGTCATGCACGGGTGATGGTGGTGTTTGATGTCGTGACACGCTATCTCAAAGCGAGTGGTTATGACGTCACTTATATTCGAAATATCACCGACATTGACGATAAAATCATTGCCCGAGCCAATGAAAATAAGGAAACGATTCAAACGCTAACCGAACGGTTTATTGCTGAAATGCATCAAGATGCTGATGCATTAGGCGTAGAAAGACCGAGTGCCGAACCCAAAGCAACTGAAGCAATAGCTGAAATGTTGGCGATGATTGAAACCTTAATCACCAAAGGCTTAGCGTACGCGGCGGACAATGGCGATGTCTATTACGATGTCAGTGAATTTCCTGGTTATGGTAAGTTATCAGGTCGGAATATAGATGAGTTGCGGGCTGGAGAGCGTGTAGCGGTAAATGAAGCGAAACAAGATCCAATGGACTTTGTTTTATGGAAAGCAGCAAAACCTGAAGAGCCTGCATGGGATTCACCATGGGGCAGAGGCCGCCCTGGTTGGCATATTGAATGTTCAGCGATGTCTGCACATTGTCTTGGTGAACGATTTGATATTCATGGCGGGGGGCAAGATTTACAATTCCCACACCATGAAAATGAAATAGCACAATCAGAAGGGGCACATGGCTGCCAGTCTGTTAATTACTGGATGCATAATGGTTTTGTGCGTATTGATGATGAAAAAATGTCTAAATCATTAGGTAATTTTTTTACTGTCAGAGAAGTATTAGAAAAATATGCGCCAGAAGTTGTACGATATTTTATATTGACTAGTCAGTATCGTAGCGCGCTCAATTATTCAGAAGAACAGCTTGAGCAAGCAAAAAATTCGTTGACCAAATTTTATAGCGCATTGCGTGATATTAATATTGATAATACAGTGGATTGGCAACAAGATGAAGAATATGGCACTCGCTTTAAAGCAGCCATGGACGATGACTTTAATACTGCCTTAGCCTTATCGGTTATGTCTGATGTCAGGCAAGGGTTAAATAAAGCTCATGGACAACAGCAACTTGAACAGCAGCGTTATCTAGCGGGATTATTAATCGCATTTGGTGATGTGCTGGGGCTATTTCAACAAGATGCAGCGTCTTTTTTAGCTGGAGATAGTGACGATGCCGCTAAAATAGAAGGTTTGATAGCACAAAGAAACCAGGCCAGAGCAGATAAAGATTGGGCAAAAGCTGATCAAGTCAGAGATGAGCTAACTGCAATAGGCGTCATACTAGAAGATGCCGCAGGAAAAACGACTTGGCGTAGAGTTTAACGGCTAATTCTTGTGTAGCATTTCTGCTGCATAAAAAGTGTTTTCTAATAACGTGGCGACGGTCATTGGCCCAACACCACCAGGCACAGGACTAATCCAAGCCGCTTTTTCTTTTGCAACATCGAACTCTACATCCCCGACTAATTTACCATTGTCTAATCGGTTAATACCGACATCAAGCACAATAGCGCCTGCTTTAACCCAATCGCCAGGAATAAAGTGTGCCTTGCCGACAGCGACGACTAATATATCAGCACGACGGACGTGAAACTCCAAGTCTTTCGTCATACGATGACAGACAGTTGTGGTACAACCAGCAAGTAATAACTCTAATGCCATGGGCCGGCCAACAATGTTGGAAGCGCCGACGACCACAGCTTCTTGTCCTTTAAGTTCAATACCGGTTTTTGTCAGCATTGTGATCATCCCTTTTGGGGTACAGGGACGTAATTGTGGATTCCGCTGTGCTAAACGGCCAATATTGTAGGGATGGAAACCATCAACATCTTTATGAGGTGCGATATGTTCAATGATTTTATCAGTATCAATGTGATCAGGCAGGGGCAACTGTACTAAAATGCCATCTATCTCATCATCATGGTTAAGCTGCTCGATTAAGTTAAGAAGCTCAGATTCTGGACAATGTTCGGGTAAATCATAAGAATCCGATTTGAACCCGATCTCCTCACAACTGCGGCGTTTACTTCCAACATAGACTTGCGATGCTGGGTCTGAACCAATTAACACAACGGCTAAGCCAGGGCGACGTTTCCCTGCCTGTAATCGCAGCGCTGTTGCTGCTTTTAAGTCTTGTTTAAGCGCTGAAGCAATCGCTTTACCATCGAGCAGTTGAGCAGTCATAAAACAGTTCCGGACAATCAAAACCAGTCATGGTCTCATGTTGTGTCTTAGACAGCAAAAAATATCCATTCAGGAATTGACTGTTGTATGCCATCAGCGTATTATTCCGCCTTTCTTCGGAGATGTCAGTTCTTCGAAATGTCGGGGCATAGCGCAGTCTGGTAGCGCATCTGGTTTGGGACCAGAGGGTCGGGAGTTCGAATCTCTCTGCCCCGACCACTTCAAAACAAACTTCTTCTCGCTTTGAAATTATGCGCCAGCAACTGAGCCGTGTATCAGCCTTTTATGCTGAGGGCAATGTGTTTCAAGCAGTTTTAAACAAACCATAAAACCGCATGACCTCAATTGGATTGAATCAATTGAACTGACGATACAGTCGGGTTATTAGTGAGAAGCTATCATTGACAAGATAAACGCTGCTTATAGATGCTTTTTACTGCGGAAATAACTTTCTTGGGAAGTAAACAATAAAAAAGCCATAGCGATTTCTCGCTACAGCTTCTTTATCTTTTAGTTTATATTTACATTTAAGCTAGGTCATTTTTAGCTTTACGACGTAAACCTAAGAACCCCAATAATGCAGGAGCAAACAAAAAGGCTGCTGCTGGAACCGGTACTTCAGCAGGTGGTTGAACAATGATTTCAGCTACTTTAATATCAACAAGAGCAGCGGTGAAAGCATCGGCTGTATTGCCACCATCACGCAGTTTCTTTAAATCCCATGCCGCCCCGCCTGAAGCTAAAGCCAAGTTAACATAGTCATCTATAGAACCGTTATTCGAGCTACCAGAGGCATCGACCGAGTTACTTCCAGTTTCCGAAGTAAACGCGCCAAGAGCAGCTTCAAAATATGAATCAGTGCCATCAATGCCTAATGCGCCGCTATTAGCATCCGATGAAAAGTCGACATTAATAACAGCATTTAAAAGTGCATTTTTGCTTTGTAATAGGCTCAAAGTACTTGCATATGTATTTGTGCTGCCAGACAATGTGTCCCTATTTTCATCTGTAATCAGAATGACATTGATTGCTGCGCCAGATCGAAAAATGTAATCATTTAAAGCAACGTCAATACCAGAATAACCATCTTCTCTACTACCACTTGTAACTAAACTACCGGCTGCAGTCGATAATTGTGCGGCAGTACCAAAGTCTCCACCACCTACACTGTGTTTATGGCCAGGTGTGCCGTGAGAAGAACTCGCACCAAAGCCAATTAAACCAAATCGGTTACCAGTGACACCTGCCGTGCCCAATGTGTGACCATATTGCCTATCCAAGCATGTTCGCCACTCATTGAGCCTGACTCATCTACAACAAATAAGATGTCTGCAGTTGTTGCTGCTTGAAGTGGCACAAGTGGTGAGAGCAATAATGCTGCCCCAGCGAGTATTGTATTTCGTAATTTTTTAATATTCATAAACATATCCTTCTTTCGTATATCAGTAATTTGTGAACTAGTTCTCATTTCTTTCGAACTAATTTTCATTATCAGGGGTATTTCTATATATATGTCCATTGTACTATAGTGTAGTATTTCGACAGCAGCTTCTGGTAGATGCAGTTTATGATGGATTGGATGGGCATTGGAACAATGCCGAGAAGGTGGTTCATTCCTTTGAATTCAGCCAATTTCCTGACTAAAAATCGAAACCGTATTTCGCTCTGTATATAGCCAATATATTCCAGATTTATACAAGCTGTGAATAGCGCTCACCCGTAGCATTCAGCACGGTCGCAATTTATAATGGTATATACCTGACTAAGCCTTTATAATGTGCGGCTTGTAGCGATTGCCGTCATTATCAAACTCTATGTGAGTGAGTGGGGGCTTCGGCTCTACAGTCTTATCAGCAATATAATAACAATGCGCCCGTAGCTCATCTGGATAGAGCATCGGCCTTCTAAGCCGAGGGTAACAGGTTCGAGTCCTGTCGGGCGCACCATTTCTGCTCTATTTAGCTAAATTTAAAACGCTTGGACTTCCTAGTCTCCTTGAGACAGGTTAGACTTATAGACATTAAAAATATTTAAGGACGACATCAGTTCCATGCTAAAAATGATTGACCTATCAGCTATTTCGCATTGGTTTTTAACACGTCCGAGAAAGTCCAAGCGGATTATTACACTACTGGTTGATTTTATTGCGGTGATGGCATCGCTTTGGATTGCTTTATCGCTTCGCTATAGTGCACTTTATCAACCACCTTCTGAGCAGCTATGGGTGTTTCTATTAGCACCGATCATAGCGATTCCAATATTTATTAAATTCGGCTTATATCGTGCGATTATCCGTTATTTAGGGATGCGTGCAATATGGACAGTGGTGCAAGCTATTTCTTTATATACAGTTGTTTTTGCTGTTATTATTTTATTAGCGGGTTCAGATTTTGCAGGTGTTGTTCCTAGGACGGTATATGGCATTAATTTACTCATATTACTGGTCCTTATTGGGGGCAGCCGGCTTGTCGCACGTTGGTGGTTTTCTCAATATAATGATACTAATTCGGGGTCTGCATCACCAAATTTTCGTGCTTCTCCGGTGCTCATTTATGGGGCTGGTGATGCAGGAGCTCAATTGGCTGTCGCGTTAAGGATGGCAGGACAATTGCGTCCTGTTGGTTATATTGATGATGAAAGAAGTCTCATAGGTCAGCAAGTCAGTGGCTTAACGATTTATCCATTTTCTAGATTAGCGAGTTTGATAGAAAAGTATCATGTTATTGAGGTTTTGCTAGCGATACCGTCTGTCTCGAGAAGCCAGCGCAAGGCAATTATTCAGAAGCTAGAACCGTACCCTATTCATGTCAGAACATTACCCAGTTTGAATGATCTTGCTAAAGGCACAGTCAAAGTCACTGACGTCCAGGAAGTTGATATAGCAGACTTACTGAGCCGGGATCAGATTAAGCCCATTGATGATTTATTAATTTCGAATATCCGGCATAAAGCGGTTATGGTGACAGGAGCAGGAGGATCGATTGGCTCAGAGCTATGCCGGCAAATTATTAAATTACAGCCAACAGCCTTAATTTTATTCGAACTCAATGAGTTTAATTTATATCGGATTGAACAAGAATTAAAAGACCTAACGGCTGGTGATATTCCTACCTACGCTATTTTGGGGTCGGTATTAAATGAGAAAAGGGTCGAAGCAGTCTGTCAGCGCTTTAAAATCAAGACCGTTTATCATGCTGCTGCGTATAAACATGTGCCTATGGTTGAGCATAATACTAGCGAAGGGATTCAAAACAATGTGTTTGGAACACTTGCCTCTGCTAAAGCGGCTATTGCAGCAGAGGTCGAAACATTTGTTTTAATCTCTACGGATAAAGCAGTTAGACCTACGAATACCATGGGTGCGAGTAAGCGTTTAGCGGAATTAATATTACAGGCATTAGCACAAAATACCGCATTAAAAGGCAATACCCGGTTCACTATGGTTCGGTTTGGAAACGTATTGGGCTCATCTGGGTCTGTCGTCCCCCTTTTCCGGCAACAAATTGCAAATGGCGGCCCAATAACCTTGACAGATTCGAGGATAATTCGCTATTTTATGACGATTCCAGAGGCTGCGGAGTTGGTGATTCAAGCGGGTGCAATGGGTGAGGGTGGTGATGTCTTTGTCCTAGATATGGGGGAGCCGGTCAGTATTTTAGATATGGCGAAACGAATGATTCATTTGAGTGGGCATCACGAAAAAGATGCTGAGAACCCAGATGGTGATATTGAGGTGATTTATACGGGACTAAGGCCGGGTGAGAAATTGTATGAAGAGCTATTGATAGGTGACAAAGTATCTGATACGCAACATCAAAAAATTATGCGAGCTGAGGAGTTAATTATTCCTTGGGTGGAGTTAGAATCTGTATTAGCAAAATTGACACTGGCGAATACAGAGGGTGACTGCGAAGCGATAAGACTCATTCTGACTGAAACGATTGATGGCTTTGCGCCTCAATGTGCAGTTGAAGATTGGCTGAAATAAAAGATAATGAAAGTGTGATGAGAATATATTAAACGGCTTCAGATAACCCTGTATAATTTAATCAATCACTAAATTAATTAGGGCTGTTGTTGTGTGCGGAATAGTAGGCGGTATTGCAGAAAGGAATTTAACCCCTATTTTACTAGAGGGGCTGAGGCGTTTAGAGTATCGTGGCTACGATTCGTCTGGCATAGCACTATTAAACACTGAGGTTGGAATTCATCGTGTTAGGTCCTTGGGTAAAATTAAGGCATTACAAAAAAAAATTGCTGAAGAGGTAACCCCTTTTTCAGGGAATATAGGCATAGCACATACACGTTGGGCTACTCATGGTGCCCCAGCAGAAAACAATGCCCATCCTCATATTTGTAGTGGTAATGTCGCTATTGTCCATAATGGTATTATCGAAAATTACGAAGCCTTAAAGCAAGAACAATTAGCCAACAATTATCAATTTACGTCTGAAACAGATACCGAAGTAGTTGCACATGAAGTGCATTATCAATTGCAATCACATGATTCTTTGTTTGATGCGGTTACAGCGGCTGTTAAGCGTTTCGACGGGGCATACGCATTGGGTGTTATTTCAACCGATGAGCCGAATACATTAATCGCTGCTCGGAAGGGATCACCATTAGTGATTGGTGTCGGTATCGGCGAACATTTTATTGCGTCCGATGTTTCAGCATTACTACCGGTTACCCGACGTTTTATTTTTTTAGAAGATGGCGATATCGCTGTTATTACTAAAGACAGTGTCAGTATTTTTGATAAGTCTGGCCAGAAAGTAGAGAGGGAACAGAAAGAATCAAATCTTTCAGTTGAAAGCGTCGAACTCGGGCAGCATCGTCACTACATGCACAAAGAAATTTATGAGCAACCACAAGCTGTTATTGATACCTTAGTTGGCAGAGTTAAACATGATAGCGTTATCCCTGCTAGTTTTGGTCAAGATGCTGAGTCTGTATTCAAGCAAATAGAGGCAGTACAAATTATTGCTTGTGGTACTAGCTATAATGCTGGTCTGGTCGCTAAGTACTGGTTTGAAGATATATGCCAATTACCATGCCAAGTAGAAGTGGCCAGTGAATATCGTTACCGAAACCCAGTTATTCAAAACAAAACGTTATTCATTACATTGAGTCAATCAGGTGAAACAGCCGATACTTTGGCAGCGTTGCAAAAAGTCATGCAAATAAGAAGTGAGATGGCGGCATCTCAGAAACAAAGCGAAATTTTAATACCGACCCTGGCCATTTGCAATGTACCTGAAAGTAGCTTAACAAGGGAGTCAGACTTCGTTTGTTTAACACACGCAGGCCCTGAAATTGGTGTTGCTTCAACCAAAGCCTTCACGACACAATTGGTTGTATTGGCAGTGTTAGTGACTACAATAAGTCGGGTAAAGGAACGAATTGATGCCACACGTGAAAAGGCGATAGTAACAGGGCTACAACAGTTACCTTCTCTGATTACAAAGGCGCTCTCACATGAAAGTATTATTGAAAAAATTGCCGAAGATTTCTCAGATAAACAGCACGCTTTATTTTTAGGCCGTGGGACTATGTATCCGATCGCTATGGAAGGCGCATTGAAGCTAAAAGAGATTAGTTATATTCATGCAGAAGCTTATCCTGCTGGAGAGTTGAAGCATGGTCCATTGGCACTGATTGATGAAAATATGCCTGTCATAGCTATTGCTCCACATGATGATTTGTTAGAGAAGTTAAAATCTAACTTACAAGAAGTTAAAGCCCGTGGGGGCCAAATGATTATCTTTGAAGATGAGAGTTCTGATATCGAGCCTGAAGAAGGCATGCGAGTTATCAAGGCGACAACGAATGTTGGTCGGATAACAGCGCCGATAGTATTTAATATTGCATTACAATTGTTGAGTTACCATGTTGCTTTAATTAAAGGAACGGATGTTGATCAACCTCGAAATTTGGCAAAATCTGTAACGGTTGAGTAATTAAAGTATGCTTTCATTGATAGGCCGCTCCAAAGAATTATTTGAAGAAGATATTGTTGATCATCAACGAGAATTAATGGAAATAGTCTCGTCATCGAAGTTCCTAGTGTTAGGTGGTGCAGGCTCAATTGGGCAAGCCGTAACAAAAGAAATATTCAGTCGAAACCCTCAAAAGCTTCATGTAGTAGATATTAGTGAAAATAACATGGTTGAGCTAGTAAGAGATGTGAGGAGCAATTACGGCTATATTGAGGGTGATTTCCAGACATTTGCACTTGATATAGGTTCAGTTGAATACGATGCATTTATCGAAGCCGATGGACAATATGATTATGTACTAAACCTATCAGCTCTGAAACATGTCAGGAGTGAAAAAGACCCATACACTTTAATGCGGATGATAGATGTTAATATTTTTAATACTCAAAAAACGATAAAACAATCTATAAAAAATGGCGTAAAAAAATATTTTTGTGTTTCAACGGATAAGGCCGCGAATCCGGTGAATATGATGGGAGCATCAAAGCGGATTATGGAAATGTTCCTAATGCGTCAAAGTCAATATATTGCAATATCGACAGCTCGGTTTGCCAATGTTGCTTTTTCAGATGGCTCATTATTGTATGGTTTTAATCAACGCATTCAAAAAAAACAGCCGATAGTCGCCCCAAACGATATTAAACGTTATTTTGTGACGCCAAAAGAATCTGGTGAACTGTGTTTAATGAGTTGTATTTTTGGAGAAAATAGAGACATTTTCTTTCCAAAGCTCAGTGAAAAACTACATTTAATTTCATTTGCAGATATAGCCGTCAAATATATTAAGGAACAAGGTTATGAACCTTACCTTTGCGATTCTGAAGATGAGGCTCGTGAATTTGCTGCTTCGATGACCTCTAATGAAAAGTGGCCTTGTTTGTTCACAAGAAGTACGACGACAGGTGAAAAAGATTTCGAAGAGTTCTTCACAGATCAAGAAGTACTTGATATGGACAAATTTTTTAACTTAGGAGTTATCAAAGGGGCCATAGAATATAATGAAGCTGACTTAACATTCTTTGAAAAAGAAATTCATCGGCTGAAGTCTGAAAGAAAATGGACTAAACAGGAAATAGTTAGTTTGTTTTTTCATTTATTACCCGCGTTTTCTCATAAAGAAACAGGTACATATTTAGATAGTAAAATGTAATCTGCATTATGTACCAAGATATCATTACATTCATTCAAAATACGTTCCAAAGTGATCAATTCATCCCCTTGCATGCTCCTGTGTTTATCGGCAATGAGAAAACATATTTATTAGAATGTATAGATTCTACATTTGTTTCTTCTGTTGGAAAATTTGTCGATCAGTTTGAAGATAAATTTGCTGAGTACACTGGGGCAAAATTTGCAATAGCAACGGTTAATGGGACAGCGGCACTACATGTAGCGTTGCGATTAGTAGGCGTTGAACAAAATACTGAAGTGATTACCCAAGCGCTTTCATTTGTGGCGACCTGTAATGCGATTAGTTACTGCAATGCTGTTCCTGTATTTATTGATGTTGATAAAAGGAATATGGGGTTATGTCCTGATGCACTATTACATTTTCTCTCAACTAAAACAGAGAGAAGAGTTGGTGGCCAATACAATAAACAGACAGGTAAAAAAATTACAGCAGTTTTACCTATGCATACGTTTGGTCATCCTGCAGGAATAACGCAGATTAAAGCCATCTGTGAACGTTATAACATTCCTCTGGTTGAGGATGCGGCAGAGAGCTTAGGAAGTTATGCTCAAGGGCGGCATACAGGGACTTTCGGCGAAGTTGGAGCATTTAGTTTCAATGGCAATAAAACGATTACAACAGGTGGTGGGGGGATGATTGTGACAGATGATGAATCTCTAGCAAAAAAGGCTAAACACCTTACGACAACAGCCAAAATGGCGAGCCCTCATGAATACATTCATGATATGGTTGGTTATAACTATCGATTGCCTAATTTGAACGCAGCTATAGGGTGTGCCCAGCTAGAAAAAATTCAATTATTTTTAGATAATAAACGCGAATTAGCCATGCGCTATAAGTCCTTTTTTGAAAGTCAGTCGATATCATTTATTGAAGAAGAAAGAGGTTCAAAAGCAAATTACTGGCTAAACGCTGTATTGTTGGCAGATAAAACTGAACGGGATAATTTTTTAGATATAACGAATAAAGCGGGTATAATGACAAGACCCATTTGGCAGCTAATGAATAAATTAGACATGTATAAATCTTGTCAAACTGAAATTCTGACGAATTCATATTGGTTAGAGGAGCGTATCGTTAATATCCCGAGTAGTGTGAGGTTAAAAAATCATGTTCTGTGATAACTCAAATGGTCACTTCTCCCCAAGGGAAGGGTAAGCATGAATAAGGTCTTTATTATTGCTGAGGCAGGGGTTAATCATAATGGGTGTATGGAAACAGCCAAGAAATTAATTGAAGCAGCAGTAGAAGCGGGGGCTGATGCCGTAAAATTTCAAACATTCAAAGCAGAAAACTTGGTTACAAAATCGGCAGAAAAGGCTGCATATCAAGTCAAGAACCAAAGTGGCAATGGCTCGCAGTATGAGATGCTAAAAAAGCTGGAAATTGATGTCGAAAGTCATAAAACCTTGATAGCATATTGCAAGCAACAGAATATACTGTTTTTATCTACCCCTTTTGATCTAGATAGTATCGATTTATTGCAAAACCTAGGTTTAGAAATTTTTAAGATTCCGAGTGGGGAAATCACCAATTTACCTTATTTGAGAAAAATTGGAGGGTTAGGTCGAGAGGTGATACTGTCGACAGGCATGTCTTATTTAGCTGAAATAGAGGATGCCTTAAAAGTATTGGTATTGGCTGGAACATCAAAAGAGAAAGTGACTATCTTACATGCAAATACAGAATACCCTACGCCAATGGAGGATGTTAATCTGCGAGCAATGAATACAATAGCTCAGACATTTGATGTCAGAGTGGGATATTCTGATCATACTTTAGGGATTGAAGTGGATATTGCTGCTGTGGCAATGGGGGCTAAGATAATAGAAAAACACTTTACACTGGATAAAAATATGAATGGCCCAGATCATAGAGCAAGTCTTGAGCCGCAAGAGCTCAAAGCCATGGTGACAGCCATTAGAAATGTTGAAAAGGCATTAGGGAATAATATCAAGACTCCGAGTAACAGTGAAATTAAGAATATTAAATCTGTGAGGAAGAGTATCGTTGCAAAAACGGAGATTTTAAAGGGAGAGAAGTTAACAGTAAATAATATTGCTGTTAAGCGGCCCGGAATTGGTGTAAGTCCGATGAAATGGGATGATATTGTCGGTAGCAAAGCGAAAAAAGATTATCAGGCCGATGAATTGATATGATTAGGAAAATTTGCGTTATTACTGGAACCAGAGCCGATTATGGGCTGCTATATTGGTTAATGAAAGAAATAGCGATTGCTCCAGAGTTAGAGTTACAGCTCGTCGTGACGGGAATGCACCTATCTCCAGAGTTTGGACTGACATATAAGGTAATAGAGAGTGATTTCTCTATTTCTAAGAAAATAGAAATGTTGATGTCATCTGATACAGCTATAGGTATATCAAAATCTATGGGGTTAGCACAAATTTCGTTTAGTGAAGCATTCTCTGAGCTGGAGCCAGATATTGTTGTAATTCTAGGTGATAGGTACGAGGTTTTTGCAGCGGCGGCTGCGGCGATGATCGCTAGGATTCCAATAGCACACCTTCATGGCGGCGAGATAACAGAAGGGGTTATCGATGAAGCTATTCGGCATAGTATTACAAAGATGAGTCACTTGCACTTTACGGCAACGGAAGAGTACCGGAAAAGGGTAATTCAACTTGGTGAAAAACCTGACACAGTGAGAAATGTTGGGGGGCTTGGAATTGATAACATTAAGAAGTTGAAATTGTTGACTGCTGATGAGCTGCAACAAGCATTGGCTTTCAGGTTGGAGAAGAAAAATATATTAGTGACTTTTCACCCGGTCACATTGGAAGTATCAACGGGGCGTGAACAATTCCAGGCTATTTTAAATGCTTTAGAAGGCTTGAAAGAGACGAAAATAATTTTTACGAAGGCTAACAGTGACACCGATGGACGAGTCATTAATGAGATGATTGATAAATTTGTTGTAGAACATACACAAGCTGTAGCTTTTGTTTCTTTAGGGCAGTTAAAGTATTTAAGTACGTTGAAATATATGGATGCAGTTGTTGGAAATAGTTCAAGTGGGTTGCTTGAAGCGCCAAGCTTTCAGATTGGTACAATAAATATTGGTGATCGACAAAAAGGTCGTGTTAAAGCGGCTAGTGTCATAGATTGCCAACCATTTGAAAAGGATATTCACAAAGCATTTGAGTTGCTTTATTCCCAAGGTTTCCAGTCTAAACTCCGCGGAGTAAAGAACCCTTATGGTTCGGGAGGGGCGAGTAAAAAGATAGTGGATGTCTTGAGAACCGTCAAAATAGAGTCGATCATAAAAAAAACATTTCGAGATATTGGAATCTAAGGTGAGAATTGTTTTTATAGGGACAGTTGATTTCTCACTGTCAGCATTAAGAAAGTTAGTAGAAATGAACTGTGATGTCGTCGGTGTCTGCACGAAAGAAAAGTCAAAATTTAACGCAGACTACGCAGACTTATCATTCGTATGTGAAGAGAATAACATCCCTTTCCATTACACTAGCGACATTAATTCGGTTGAGAGTTATGAATGGATACATGCTCTAAAACCCGATATTGTCTTTTGTTTTGGCTGGTCTTCATTGATCGGAAATGCACTATTATCATTACCTCCATTGGGCGTATTAGGCTATCACCCTGCAAAGCTACCTAAAAATAGAGGGCGGTATCCGATAATTTGGGCGTTGGCCTTAGGCTTAGCAAAAAGTGCCTCTACTTATTTTTTTATGGACGATGGGGCTGATACGGGTGATATCCTATCTCAGGTAGAGTTTGAAATTTCTGTTGATGATGATGCCTCAATAGTTTATGAAAAAATCGTCAAGTGCGCGTTAGGACAATTGGAAGAATTTATACCTTTACTAGAAACAAATACTTTTGTGAAAATAAAGCAAAATGAGAGTGTTGCGAACAGTTGGAGAAAGAGAACAAAAAAAGATGGGGTGATAGATTTTAGAATGAATAGCATGGCTATTTATAATCTAATCAGAGCGTTGACTAAGCCTTATGTGGGAGCCCACTTAGTATATAAAGGGAAAGAAGTCATTATTTGGAAGGCAGAAGTGATTTTAGGTGAAGAAAAGCAGAATGTTGAGCCAGGAAAAATTATAGAGCAGAGCGGCGATACAGTGATGGTGAAAACTGCTGATGGCGCTATTCGGCTGCTGGAGCATGAGTTTTATAGCTTACCTATAGAAGCCGAGTATTTATGAATAAAGTGTTAGTTGTAGCCGTACACCCTGATGATGAGACCTTGGGCTGCGGCGGAACCCTATTAAGGCATAAAGCTGAGGGTGATGAAATAAATTGGTTAATCTGTACAGAGCTTAACGTTAAACATCCGATGAAGAATTTAAGGGAAGAAGAAATATCTAAAGTCTCGAAGATGTATGGTTTTGATAGTGTTCATCAATTAGGCCTCGAAACGATGCGGGTGGATGAATACTCGATGAGTGAATTAGTTGAAAAATTTTCAATAATATTTAATAAAGTTAAACCCACTATTGTGTATTTTCCATTTAAAAGCGATATACATAGTGACCATCGAAAGGTGTTCGAGGCAGCTTATAGCTGCACCAAGTCCTTTCGTTACCCTTTCTTAAAAAAAATACTCATGATGGAAACATTAAGTGAAACAGAGTTTGCCCCAAGCCTAAAAGAAGATGCCCTTGTCCCTAATGTGTTTATAGACGTTGAAAGCTATCTTGCTCAGAAAATAGAAATTATGCGTGTTTTTGAAAGCGAAATAGGGGCTTTTCCATTTCCTCGAAGTATAAAAAATATTGAAGCTTTAGCGACATTAAGAGGGGCAACGTCAGGATGTGAGCATGCAGAAAGCTTTATGTTGTTAAAAGAAATACGATGACAAAAATTGAAAGAATAAAACTTTCTATTTCCTCGACAATTGAGGAAGCACTGAAAACAATTGATTCTGGAGGAGTGAAGATAGGTTTAGTCGTAGATGATACAAATAGGCTCTTAGGAACAGTAAGTGACGGGGATGTTCGAAGAGGTTTATTGAAAGGTGTCAAGCTACAGGATAGCTTAGAGCTGATTTTACACAAAACACCTATAGTTTGTAATGTCAACGATTCTAAAGAGGATATCCTCAAAATTGCCGTAGAAAATAAAATTTATCAAATTCCAATAGTAGATGAAAATAATTTTCTAGTTGGGCTGGAAGAAGTTAATAGATTATTAAAGCCTTCAAGTTATCCAAATAAAGTGATTTTAATGGTCGGTGGTTTAGGGACACGGCTATTACCACTAACAGAGAGCACACCGAAACCAATGTTGCATGTTGGAAATAAGCCTATTCTTCAAACAATCGTGGAAAAATTTGCGAGTTATGGGTTTACTGATATTACAATGTGCGTGAATTATAAGTCTCATGTAATCCAAGACTATTTTGGTGACGGCTCGGGTTTTGGCGTAAATATTGACTATTTGACAGAAGAAAAGCGGTTAGGAACAGCCGGCGCACTTAGCTTATTAACTGCAGAGCCAGAAGCCCCGTTCTTTGTAATGAATGGTGACTTATTGACCAATGTTAATTTTGAGCATTTACTGGAATTTCATCAGGCCAATAAGATGGCAGCAACGATGTGTGTTCGCGAATATGATTTTCAAGTGCCTTATGGCGTTGTAAATATCGACGAGGGGAAAATCACCTCGATAGAAGAAAAACCTGTTCAAAATTTTTTCGTTAGTGCTGGCATATACATGCTAGAACCATCATGTCTAAACCTAATTCCTAGTGATGCCTTTTTTGATATGCCAACCCTTTTTACAAAGTTAATCGAGTTAGGAGAGTCCACCGCTTCATTTCCCTTACGAGAATACTGGCTGGACATCGGTAGGATAGAAGAGTACGAAAAAGCCAATAACGAATTTAGGAATATATTCTAAGTGAAAGTATTGGTAATAGGATACGGTTCAATAGGCCGAAGGCATGTTGAAGTGTTGCAATCCATAGATAGTAATATCATTGTGGATGTTGTGACCACACAAGCTGTGGTTGAATTGAAAGTTTATGAAAGACTCGAAGTAGTTAGCAATATCAATAAGTATGACTATTTTGTCATTGCGAGTGAAACATCAAAACATTTTGAACAATTAAAGTACATATGCTCACAAGTCACTGAAAAAAAAGTCCTCGTTGAAAAGCCGCTTTTTGATAGATCCTACGATAGGTTCATGTTAAATAATATGGTTTTCGTGGCCTATAATTTACGATTCCACCCAGTGATTCAACATGTGAAGCAGTTAATAAGCCAAGATGAAGTTTATTACGCTAATGTGTTTTGTGGACAATACTTACCAACATGGCGTCCCAATCGAGATTATCGAACGAGCTACAGTGCAGATGCTCTGAAAGGGGGAGGCGTATTAAGAGACCTCAGTCACGAGTTAGATTATGCTGCTTGGTTATTTGGAGATATAGTTGAAATACAAGGTGTTAATACAAAAATCAGTGATCTTGAAATCAACTCGGATGATATTTTTGCAGCCACAGCAATATCAGAGAACAAAACCATTATGAATATATCAGTTGACTATATTAGCAAGACCCCCATCAGGAGAATGGTGATCCACGCTAGAGAACAGACAATTGAAGTCGATATGATTCGCAATAAGGTCGTTAGTTTTGATAAAAAGGGGAATAAAGAGGTTTCTGATTTTGGGGTACTAGAGCGAAATCTGACTTATCAGAGTATGCATAAAGCCGTTTTATCTGAAGATAACGACGTGTTATGTTCGTACGAAGAGGCAGAGAAAACGACAGTGCTTATCGATCAAGTTTCATCCGCGGTATTATAAATAATGACATATAAAGTGTTATGTACTATTTGTGCAAGAGGGGGCTCTAAAGGGATCAAGAATAAAAACATCAAGCTAATTAATGGTAAACCATTAATTAGCTATACAATAGAACAAGCTATCAATAGTGAGTTATTTGAGCATGTAGTTATTAGTACAGATTCTGACGAGATAGCTGATATAGCGGTTGCTCATGGCGCGGAAGTCTTTTTTAAAAGAGCCGCGGAGATGGCAAGTGATACAGCTGGTAAATTAGAAGTAATAAAAGATGCTTTTATAAGAAGTGAACAGCATTATCAAGAGCAATTTGATTACCTTATCGACCTTGATGCTACCTCGCCTCTCAGAGATGTAGAAGATATTATCAAGGCCTTTGAGTTATTGGTAAAGAATAACTATGTCAATGTTATTACTGCAATGCCGAGTCGACGAAGTCCTTACTTTAACCTAATTGAACTGGAGAATGGAAAGGTAAAACTATCAAAGCAGCCAAATAAAAAAGTGGTTAGGAGGCAGGATAGTCCTGAAACTTTTGATATGAATGCTTCTATTTATATTTGGGATAGGAAAACAATTCTCTCTGAAAATGCATTGTTTCTGGATAGTACGGGTTTGTATGTCATGCCAGAGGAGCGTTCTATAGACATAGACTCTGAATTGGACTACAAAATCGTCGAATTGATGATGAAGGAAAAAAATGCTTCAAAATAAAGTTGTTGTTGTTACGGGGGGCGCGGGTCTGATTGGGAAGGAATTCGTCAGAGCAATTCTCGAATCTGGCGGTATAGCCATTATCGCTGATGTAAATACAAAACAAAGTGAAGCAGTACAAAAAGTACTTTCAAATAGGGATAATGTTGATGTCGTGGCATTGGACATTACATCAAAATCATCTTTAACTGACGTTATAGAGTACGTGAATGATAAATATGGGCGAATTGACGCCTTGGTTAACAATGCTTACCCACGGAACACACAATATGGCAGACATTTTTTTGATGTGGAGTACGAGGACTTTGTCGAAAATGTAGGTCTAAATCTTGGTGGGTATACATTGGCGTCACAGTGTTTTGCAAAATACTTCAAACAGCAGGGGTATGGGAATATTGTTAATATTGCATCAATTTATGGTGTCATAGCACCTAAATTTGAGGTTTATAAAGAGACCTCTATGACAGTTCCTGTTGAATATGCTGCTATAAAGGCAGGATTAATTCACTTGACAAAGTACATGGCTAAGTATTTTAAAGGTATGAATATCAGAGTAAATACGATTAGCCCAGGTGGAATTATAGATAGTCAACCAGAAGAATTTTTAAAGAACTACAAAGAACAATGTATCAGTAAAGGAATGTTGGAAGGAAGCGATTTAGCAGGGACATTAATCTATTTATTAAGTGATATGAGTCAATATGTAAATGGCCAAAATATCATCGTTGATGATGGGTTAGTATTGTGATCAAACAACTTCATAGAAAGAGGTTGTTTGATATGGAAAGTGATAGGCTCGGCCCAGATTGCCCTTTTACACACTGGAGGCTATACCTCAAGAGTACAATGCAGAAGCTATGTAAGATTAAGTTCAGTAGTTTTGGAGCAGGGGCAGAGTTTCGCCCAGGTGCTTATGCTATAACATGCTCAAAAATTTCGTTAGGGACTAATGTTGTAATAAGACCTCAGTCAATGCTATTTGCTGATCCACGTTCTGGGGTAGGTGGCACTATTATTATTGAAAATGATGTTATGTTGGGTGCCGGTGTCCACATTTATGTTGCCAATCATATGTATGCTCTAAAAGAGGTTAATATTATTGAACAAGGTCATACAGAATCTGAGAGCGTGCACTTAAAAGAAGGCTGTTGGATAGGAGCTAATGTAATTATTCTCCCTGGGGTTACTATAGGTAAGAATGCCGTAATTGGAGCGGGTAGCATTGTAACTAAATCTGTCCCTGCCCGGTCTGTTTATGCTGGCAACCCTGCTAAAGAGATAAAAAAAATATAAAGTTAAATGGAGGATAGCCTAAAAAAACGTTATAGCATTAAGCTCGCGGCTAATATTATAAGTGGCCTTATTAATATTATCTTTTTGGCGATCGTTCCAAAAGCTTTGGGACCGGTTGCATTTGGGCATTTTAGTTATCTCCAACAGTTTTTTTCCCAAATTATTGCTTTTATAGATGGTGGTACTTCGACCGCTTTTTTTACGAAATTATCAGCAAAGAATGAAAGAAAAGAATTAATCAGTTTCTATTTTATTGTATCGATATGTTTGCTCATCTTTTTGATGATATTTTTTTCAATTATCGATATAACTGGCCACGCAACGCATTTGTTACCTGGGATCCCCACTGATTACCTGTATCTCGGATTATGGTTTGGGTTCTTTACTTGGTTCGTACAAGTTTTGATTAAGATAGCCGATGCTTATGCATTAACAGTTTCTGTAGAATTGATTAAAATTAGCCATAAATTTGTGATGCTTGGCTTGCTGTTATATTTAATACAAAGACCAATATTTGATTTAACTGGTTACTTCTATTTTCACTACTTTTCACTACTAAGCTTTCTTCTTTTGATTACGGGCTTATTTTTCAGAAAGAGTGTATTAAGTATTGAGTTAGTGACATTAAAGCTCGCATATAACCGTTTGATCAAAGAGTTTATCAAGTTTTCCTCTTCCATCTTTATTTTCAATATTGTGGCAATAGGGGTGTCGCTGTTTGATATCTGGCTACTACAAAAGACGAGTGGTTCTATTGAAACAGGCTTTTATGGTTTAGCCTACTCAATTGCTGCCATATGTTTCTTATTCACCAGTGCGATGACACCATTAATCACCCGAGAATTTTCGAAATCTTACGAAAATTCAAAAATGAATGAGGTTAGACGGTTATTTAAAAAGTATATACCTATGCTCTATGCAATTGCTGCCTATTTTGGCGTGTTTATCGCATTGCAAAGTGAGAACGTGTTGTTGGTCTTTACTGATGAACAGTTCAAAGGTGCTTATGTTGCACTGATTATCATGGCTTTTTATCCTTTGCACCAGACTTATGGTCAGCTAAATAGCGCACTCTTTTTTGCAACAGAAAAAACACAGTTATATAAAAAAATAGGCATAGTCACTTCGATCGTTGGTTTATCGTTTTCTTTGACTTTCATTTACCTCCTTAATTTAGGGGCTGAAGGATTTGCTTGGAAAATGGTATTGGTGCAGGTGATAAGTGTTAATGCTCAGCTGTACTTTAATACTAAGCTTCTAAAATTAAAACTTTTGCCTTTTATAAAGCACCAGCTGTATTGTTTGCTGATTCTTGGGTTGCTAGCCTATATAGGCATTTCTATAACTCCAGCGGATGAACCATTACTAAACCTCTTCATATCTGGTGTTATTTATACTGTTCTGGTCATTATGGCAACGTTCTTTTTCCCCTCGTTATTTATGACAAAAAGAGAAGTGTTAAAGCAGTTTGGCTACAAACTTATTAGAAAGCGACAGAGTAGAAATTAATAGAAAATGAATAGTAATCCAAGCATTGCTTTAAAAGCGAAGTACCGACATGTTTTTATCGTGGATACGCTTAACTATTGGAAAGGGCACATGCAAGACTATGCCCCAGACTTAGATCTGGTATTAACTTACGACTTAGGGTTGTATAAGTTTATTCAGGAAAAAGGCGGAGATGTTTTCTATGTTGATCATTTGGTCGATGCAGAGCGAATGCAAGCCAATAATTTCATCAGTTATCAGTTCTTTAAAGATTGGCATATCACTGATCATGGACAAGATATCTTTAAATATAAAGACATTCCCTTTGGGTTTTCATTTCGGTTAGAAATATGGAACGATTATATTTCTTATGTACGCACCTATTTGTGTCTTTCACAACTGTTAGAATTAGATGCTAATTTAATTATTTTGATTTCTGATAATGAAGTCATTAGTTCGGTTTTAAAAACCCTGGGAATCACTTTTATAATCGTTAAGTCAAACAGTTCAAGTACAGAACCAAGCTATTTCTTCCCAATAGCACAATGGATGGATGAAAGAATAAGACCTAAGGGGTTACGCGCTTTTTTATATAAAGCCAGAGAGTGGGTCTCTGCTGTTTACGGCTACAGCATGCCTCTTATTGATAAATTAATAGGTAAGAAAGTAAAGGCAACTGTTTTTATACAGGAATATCATCCAACACGAAAGTTGATCGCCCATTTCAGGAAAGACGATGAAATAAAGGTGTTATTAACTAACTTTTCTCGCCAAACAAAGCTTGCAGAGAACTTAAAGGAACGACTATTACCTGTGAGTGGTGCGTTGCAGAAATATGAGGACAGTGCTAGCAAACTAATGGCCGAGTTTGAAGAACGCAGAACTGCTAGGTTAGTACTTGATGATGGCGCTGATATTACCATAGAAGCGTATAACTTAATTGAAGGTCGTATTAAGGATAGGGTTACATACACGCTACGAACACTGGATTCATGTATTAAGTATTTAGACAAATATCCAGTGAGCCTAGAAGTGTTAATTGCAAATATTGGACATACGGCGACACTGTTTGATTGTGTCTGTAAAGAAAGAGGCATCCCCAGTTACTTAATTATTAATGGATTATTGGGGCCGCAGTATTCGGATGAAAGTAAGTATGCGACGGTTATAAACAGTTATTCTGAAAGCATTAAAACCCATTACTATAGAGGAATGGACAATGTTGTCGTGTTGGGTGATCCAAGGATGGATATGTACCCACCTGATTTACAGAAGTCCAACTTAAACTTCCATTCGCCAGTAGTGACAATAGGTGCTTCAGGGTTTAATAATGTGGACTTAAATTCGTATGTTGCTGTTGAGTTTGATTTTATGCACGATGTTTTGTCTGCCTTGTCGATTATTAAAGAGAGTGGTGTTGATATTAAGCCTATTATCAAGGTACGAGGGAATAGCTATAGAGCGCAGTATGAAAGTTTTGCAGAAACTTTTTTCCCTGAGTTAGACTGTGAAATCATAGATGCAACACCGATGAAAGAGGTTCTAATGAACACCGATTTTTACATTAGTATTTATTCTCAAACATTATTTGAAGCATCGTGCTTAGGTATTCCTGTTGTTTATTATAAAAAAGATAATGAGATAAAGGATACGCCATTTGATGGTGACTCTGAACTAGCCACCGTGGAGACTGTTGATGACTTAGTATCGGCATTTAGTGATTTTCAACATAATCGAGAACGATATCAGAATTTCCTGAGAAGAGATGTGATGGAAAAATATATTGGTCCGCTGGATGGTGGAAATTTAGAGAGGAATAAAGCGTTCGTATACAGTTTGTTAGGTGAGAAAAATTGATAGTTAACAACTTAAAGCAGTATATACGCCGCTGGAAACTATCTAAGCGCTTCCCCGAAAGCCAGATTTATTTAGGGGTTTCTATTGATGATCAAAGTGTTATCGCGAAACACGCTGTTTTATTTCAAAACGTCATTCTACAAAATGCAACAGTTGCAGAGCATAGCTACATTCAAAAAAACACGACCTTGTTAAACACTAAAGTGGGACGGTTTTGTTCTATTGCTCAAGATGTTTGCATCGGACCTATTAACCACCCGATGAATATGGTGAGTACAAGCCCGGTATTTTATGATAAAAACCAACCCTTACCTTTTTTCTATATTGATCATAATCGTTTTAGAGTAGACGAGGCCATACCTACAGTTATTGAAGCTGATGTTTGGATTGGTCAAGGCGCGATGGTTATGCCTGGCGTGACCATTGGGGTGGGTGCTGTTATAGGTGCAGGTGCGATAGTTACAAAGGATGTAGCGCCATATAGTGTCACGGCAGGTGTACCAGCAAAGCATATCAAATGGCGGTTTTCTGAGCCCACACGTGAAGGCTTAATCAGTTCTCAATGGTGGACATTTAACGAAGAGAAGTTGATGAACCTTGCCCCGTTATTCAATGAGCCTGATGCGTTCTTGAAAAAGTTAATAAGCGAGAAAAGGTAAGTATGTTAATGTTTAAAGCATATAGAAGGTTGCAACAGTTCACTTCTAGAATAATATTTAAACTATTGTTTGCCCACCGATTTAAGACGTTTGGACGAAAAACGATTCTTGTTTCACCTGACAAAATAGAAGGTGAAGAATATATAGAATTAGAAGACAATGTGAGTATCAATTCAATGGCTTGGTTATTGGCACTTGAACAAGGTAATGCTAAGCCAAGACTCTTGATTAAAAAGGGTACAGTGATTGGGCGGTTTTCACATATCGTTGCACTTCAACATGTTGAAATAGAAAATAATGTCTTGATAGCAGATAAAGTTTATATATCAGATAATATTCACGATTACAGTGATATTAATATGCCTATCATGAAGCAGCCTGTGCTATTCAAAGCCCCTGTAATTATCGGTGAAAATAGTTGGATTGGAGAGAATGTATCGATTATTGGGGCTAGAGTAGGAAAGCATTGCATTATCGGTGCTAATACAGTCGTTACTAAGGATATTCCAGATTATAGTGTTGCTGTTGGTTCTCCGGCAAAGGTCATTAAGCAATTTAATATTGAGAAAAATGAATGGCAGAAAGTGTAAGTGGACTTAGAAAATAAAAAGGTCTTATTTATTGCCCCAGTTTTCTATCAATACCACAAAGAGATAATCAAAACACTAGAGTCATTTGGAGCAGAAGTTAAATTCTATCCAGAAATAAAACAATCGATTTGGTTTAGGTTATCTCAAAAAGTGAGTCATCAACTTAAAAGCTATATAGAGCAAAAACATAGACGAGGGTTATTGGCAGAAATAAAAAAGGACGAATTTGATCTGGTTTTTATTATCAGAGGTGGGTATTTTGACCAGAGCTTTCTTCAGGCTCTAAAACAAAAGTTAAGCCAAGCCAGGTTTGTGATGTATCAATGGGACTCAGTATCACAAAATAACTACTTGCCATTGATACCGTATTTTGATCGTGTTCAAACCTTCGACATGAAAGATGCTAAACAATACAAACTAGATTATTTGCCGCTTTTCTATGCCGAGGAGTATGCGTCACTCAAGTATCAGAAACAGAAAAAGGAATACGATATTGTGTTTTATGGGGCTTACCATAGCGACCGTCTGGACGTGGTGAAAGCGGTCAGCGCGCTATGCAAACAACATGATCTTGTATTCAAGAGCCACCTTTATATTACAAAGTTAGCGCTAATAAGGTTATTAGTAACAGGTGTAATTAACTATAAAGATAAACAGTTTTTGAAAACATATTCTGTACCAGCGAATGAAATTGTTGATACATACAAACGAACAACTGCTGTGTTAGATATAGAGCTATCGATTCAGGATGGCTTAACAATTCGGACATTCGAAGTGCTTGGTGCTGGACTTAAATTACTAACAACAAATGACAATATTAGGCAGGAAACTTTCTTCGATGATAATAGAATCCTAGTAATTGATCGTCAGAATGTAGCCATCACCCCTAGTTTTTTTAAAGCCAACGAGGAGCAGGGAAAGGTTGACTTCGAACAATATCATATTAATAACTGGCTTAAGAAAGTACTCTCCAAGTAAACGAGTAATAGAAGCGTTATAATGATTGGTTTAATAATAGAAATAAAATTGAAGAGTCGATGAAAAATATTTTAATTACCGGTGGTGCAGGTTTCATTGGCTCAAATCTAGCATTGCGGTTGATTAGTTTAGGTTATCAGGTCACGGTGCTAGATAACCTGTCGCCACAGATTCACACAGAGAACTCAGCACTTTATGATTCAATAAAAAACAAAGTTAAGTTCATAAAAGGTGACGTTAGAAATAAACAGGACTGGGTAGCTGCATTAGAGGGTCAGGATGCGATCGTACATTTAGCTGCAGAGACGGGTACCGGCCAGTCAATGTATGAAATAGAAAAATATACGGATGTGAATATTAAAGGGACTGCAATCCTGCTCGATTACTTGACTAACGAAACACATAATATTCAAAAAGTAATAGTCGCGTCTTCAAGGGCAATATACGGTGAAGGTAAATATCACTGCACTCAACATGGTGATGTATATCCATCAGAAAGATCAGAGAATGATTTAGCCGATAATGATTTCGAGGTAAAATGCCCATACTGTGCCTCTGACGTAACATTAGTGGATACAGATGAAGCATCGAAAATTCACCCATCATCGATTTATGGCATTACGAAGCAAAATCAAGAGCAAATGGTCATGGTGACATGCCAGTCCTTAGGGATTCCTGCCGTGGCATTTAGGTATCAAAATGTTTATGGTCCAGGCCAGTCTTTATCTAATCCTTACACGGGTATTCTGTCGATCTTCTCAACCAGAATTAAAAATAACAATGATTTAAATATTTTTGAAGATGGTGAAGAAAGCCGAGACTTTGTCTATATTGATGACGTTGTTTCAGCTACAGTAAAAGGATTGGAACAGAGTGCTGCAGATGGCGAGATTTTTAATATTGGTTCTGGTGTTGGGACAACGGTATTAACAGTGGCAAATGCATTAAAACAAAACTATCAATCTGATATCGAGATCACGATTAGTGGTAATTACCGTGTTGGTGATATTCGTCATAATGTCGCTGATTTGACGAAAGCCAAAGAAAGATTGAATTTTGAGCCGAAAGTTACTTTTTCCAAGGGTGTCGAGCAGTTTACAGCATGGGTTAACAATCAGGCTGTTGAAGATGATTGCTATGAAGACAGTATTAGTGAAATGAAAGAAAAAGGGTTATACAAATGATCAAAGAATTCATGTCATGAAAGTATTGTTGTTGGCAGGCGGTTTGGGCACTCGATTGAGCGAAGAAACAGATATCAGGCCTAAACCCATGGTTGAGATTGGTGGTAGGCCGATACTTTGGCATATTATGAAATTATATTCTCAGTACGGCTTTAATGACTTCGTGATTTTGCTCGGTTATAAGGGCTATTACATAAAAGAATATTTTGCGAATTATTTTTTACATCAAAGTGATATTACGATTGATTTAAAAGATAATAAAATGGAAATTCTAAACAATGCCAGTGAGCCGTGGAAAGTAACGCTGTTAGATACAGGCTTAAATAGTATGACCGGTGGGCGTGTCAAGCGGGCTCAAGAAATCATTGGTAATGAGTCTTTTATGCTGACTTACGGCGATGGCGTATCAGATATCGATATAGATAAATTAGTGGCCTTTCATCAGTCTCATGGCAAAGCATTGACGATGACCTCAGCTCAGCCTGAAGGACGTTTTGGTGCATTGAATATAGATAAAGGCTCAAGAGTAACGAACTTTGAAGAAAAACCAAAAGGTGATGGTGGTTGGATTAATGCGGGCTTTTTTGTTTGTGAACCCCAAGTTTTCGATTACATTACGGAGGGTGATTTAACGATATTTGAAAATGAGCCCCTCCAAAACATGGCAAAAGATGGAGAGTTGTTTACCTATAAGCATCAAGGGTTTTGGAAGCCTATGGATAGTTTAAAAGATAAACAGGATCTTAATAAATTATGGGATGAAGGCAAGGCGTTATGGGAGGTTTGGTAAGTGTTTAATAATCAATATAATGGGAAAAAAGTGTTGATCACAGGCCATACCGGTTTTAAAGGATCTTGGCTAACGACATGGTTATTAGAGCTAGGTGCAACAGTAATCGGTGTTTCAAAAAACATCCCAACGACACCTTCGATGTTTGAAGTCCTTGGCTTAAAAAATAAAATAAAGCATTACATCCAAGATATTAGGGATCTTCAAAAATTAGAGTCAATAATAGCTACAGAATCGCCTGATTTTGTATTTCATTTGGCTGCACAAGCCATTGTGTCAATATCATATGCTGATCCATTGGATACGATAACGACCAATGTAATCGGGACAACAAATGTATTAGAAGCATTAAAACGAGTTAATCCTAATTGTATTGCCATTATCATTACAAGCGACAAGTGTTATGAAAATGTAGAGCAAGTTTGGGGTTATAAAGAAAATGATCCAATGGGGGGGAAAGATATTTATAGCAGCTCCAAGGGCGCAGCAGAACTCATTATTAAGTCATACAGTCATTCTTTCTTTAATGATGACAGCATAAATGTAAAGCTAGGAATATGCAGGGCTGGGAACGTGATTGGCGGCGGTGATTGGGCAAGTGACCGGATTGTCGTAGATTGTGTCAAAGCCTGGAGCAATGACGAAATCGTTGAAATCCGTAGCCCTAATGCAACAAGGCCATGGCAACATGTCTTAGAACCACTCAGTGGGTACCTAGCGTTAGGCCAAACATTAGCTGAAAATGCTGATATGCATGGAGAAGCGTTCAACTTTGGTCCAAGGGCGGAACAAAACAGAACGGTATTGGAGTTGCTTAAAGATTTATCAGAAGGCTGGGATATCAAACAAGCTTATGAAATAACAGAGAATAGACCATTCCATGAAGCGGGATTATTAAAGTTAAATTGCGATAAAGCGTTATCTAAAATGAAGTGGCAAGCAACAATGAATTATCAACAGACTGTTCAATATACAGGGCGTTGGTACCTTGACTATTATCAGGGACTGGCCACTATGTATGACAAAACAGTACAACAAATTGAAGATTATCAGGTATTAGCAAAAACACAACAGGCATTATGGACGGTTTAATTATCAGTCCACTTAAACAAATACATCATCCAAAAGGGGATGTACTGCATGGTATGAAGGCATCGGATCAAGGTTATGCAGGGTTCGGAGAAGCTTACTTTTCATCCGTAAATATGGGTCAAGTCAAGGGATGGAAAAAGCATACTAAAATGACAATGAATATTGTAGTGCCTGTCGGAGCGGTTAAATTAGTCTTTTATGACATGAGAGAAACATCCCCAAGTTTTGAACAATTTCAGACTGTTACACTCTCTAAAAATAATTATAAGCGGGTTACCATTCCCCCCAATATCTGGGTCGCTTTCCAAGGCCAAGAAGACGTTAACTTATTACTGAATCTAGCCAGTATTGAACATAGCCCGGAAGAAGCAGAAAGTATTGATTTAGAACATATTAATTATGACTGGTAAACATATTTTAATAACGGGTGGAACAGGTTTTATTGGGCAGAACTTAGTTAAAAAGTTGCTCTCAAGTCAACATAAGATTGGCCTAGTAGTACGTAATAAATCATCTGCCGTCAGTCTATTTACAAGTAATGTTGATTATATGGAGAGTCAAAATAACGAAAATTTCACAAAAGAAATAGTCGCCTTTGCCCCCGATATTGTTATTCACCTAGCCGCCTACTCCACAAGCAGAGATGATATAGAGGCAATAGAAGATCTCATAACATCAAATATTCTTTTTGTTTCTAAATTATTAGATGCGTTACGTACAACGGAATTAGAATTATTTATCAATGCAGCTTCTTTTTCTGAATACCATGCTAATGATGAGCATTTGAGCCCGAGTTATTTTTATTCAGCCACAAAAACAGCAGCTAGGTTCATTATTGAATATTTCAGCCAAGTTTATAAGTTCAAATTTGCCAATACCATTCTTTATAGTGTGTATGGGAAACAGTCTCCCGCTAAGAAAGTGATTGATTATATTGTTGAGTCTTTGGACAAACCGAGTCTAGTTAAAATGACCGCTGGAGAGCAAGTTTTAGATTTTATTGATGTAGATGATGTCACTGAGTTTTATTTAACCTTGATTGATAAATCACAAACATTAGTAGCGGGTTATCAAGAATACCGTGTTGGGACAGGGCGAGGAATGAAAATAAAAACGCTGGCTTTGCTAATCGAAAGCGCCTCCAAGAAAAAGGCCAATGTAGATTGGGGTGCAATAGAATATAGAGCTCGGGACACGATGGAAGCCATCGCAAATACAGACAGTGCTAAGAGTTTAGGGTGGGTACCCAAGATCAATATTGAATCGGGTATAAAACAATACTTGACTGATATTAATTAATATCTGGAATGCTCGTACATCAGGAAACAAATGATGGTTAAACACCCCAAAGTTAGCATAATAATGAATTGTTATAATGGAGAGAAGTTTCTTCATGAAGCTCTGGAATCTGTTATTTCGCAATCTTTTGAAGATTGGGAAGTAATCTTCTGGGATAACGATTCGACAGATAGAACTGCAGACATTGTAGAATCATTTGATTCTAAAAAAATTCAGTATTACAAGTCAGAGTCAAATACATCATTAGGCCTCGCAAGAAATGAGGCGGTTAAGAAGGCGACAGGGAAATATATCGCCTTTTTAGACTGCGATGATATGTATTTACCAGGAAAGTTAGCACAACAAATTAAATTGATGGATGAGAAAGGTTTCAAGCTAACTTATGGTAGCGCCTTAATTATTGACGAATTCGGAAAGGTCGTACGTAAATATAAAGTTAAAAATAAAAGTGGTTATTTGCTTGGCAAACTATTGAAATCATATGAAATTAATATGCAAACAGTCATGATTGAGAGAGCGTTACTCAATGATAATAACTTAACGTTTGATCCAGCATTGAAATATTCACCAGATTATAATTTATTCATGCAAGTGGCAGCAATAACAGAATGCGGTGTGTTAAATGATTACCTAGTCAAATATCGCGTTGGTTTAGCAGGGTCATTGTCAAAAAAAACGTTGCACTTAGTGGCTGATGAATCTCAGGTCACGTTGGATACCATCTCTATAGAGCATCCTAAAGTTACGGAGAAATATAAAACGGCCTTCGAGAAGGCTTACATTAAGCTGGACTACTATCGCGCGATTAGCTTGATCAATATTAACAAATATGAAGATGCAAAAGAGTTATTATGGCCTGTGGTATGTATATCACCTAAATACGCATTGCTATATACGTTAGTATTAATTAAGGCCCCTAACTCATTGATACTAAGGTTGTTACGTCGTTAATAAAATTAAAGAAAGATACCTATATGAAAGGGGTAAATGAATAATATGAAGGCTTGTGTGACAGGTGCGAGTGGTTTCATTGGACGCCATCTCATAAGGGTCTTGTGTGAACAGGGGTATACGGTGGCAGCACTATCAAGAAAAGAACAGGTGGATTTCCCCTCAGAAGTCAGAATAATCAAAGGTGACCTAATATCGGAAAGTTGCGAATTGGAGCGGTTTCTCGAATCTTGTGATGTGCTTTTTCATTGTGCGGGTGAAATACGCGATGACAGCAAAATGGCGGCACTTCACATCGATGGAACACAAAACTTAGTTAATGTTGCCTTGACTAAAATACAAGAGACGCAACGAAACATTCATTGGGTACAGTTAAGTAGTGTTGGGGTCTATGGGCCAGTTGAAGGTGAATCTAATAAGGACAGAACTGTTACAGAGCAATCACCGATTAAGCCCAGAGGACATTATGAGGTAACGAAAGCTGTTTCGGATGGCATAGTCACTAAGGCGAGTGAACGAGCTGGTTTCACATATAGTATCGTCAGGCCGAGTAATGTTATTGGTGAAGGTATGCCAAATTCATCGCTGAAAAATCTGGCGAAAATTATTAAAAAAGGTTTTTTTACTTATATAGGTAAGAAAGGGGCGATATCAACATATGTACATATTGATGATGTTATCAATCTCCTGGTTACCTGTGCTGAGGACGTTAGAGCAAGAGGTGAAGTATTTAATATATCTAATGATTGTCTGTTAGAAGACGTCGTAAATAGCGTGGCTGATGAAATGGGAGCAAAGCGCCCAAAATTGTCGTTACCAGAGAGTTTAGTTCGAGTTAGCCAAAAATTTATTTCTAAACTTACTTATATACCATTAAGCGAGCAAGGGATAAATGTTTTGACTTCTAGAACGATATACCCATATACAAAGCTTCAGAAATGTTTAGATTATAAGCCCAAAATTTCAATAGCTAAGTCGATTGGCAATATCGTTGTTAAAGAATTAAGTGAGCAAGGCTGATTTTTTATAAATTAAGGTTGAATGGTATAAAGGAATAAATGGGTATTAAAGCTAATAAAAAAAAGGATTTTACTTAACAATAACATTATGGCTTGTTTTTTTCTGTTATTCGATTTGTATAGCGCTGATCTTCCAAAACCTAATTGTTCCTTATTTCTTAGCGCCTGGAGCAGATAAGTTATTACCTTCCGATGCGATGGTTTTTGATGAAATAGCATGGGAAATGGCACAAAATGTGAGTTTATATGGTTGGGAAGAGTTGAAATGGTTTGGGTCACCATTAGCGGCTGGCAATGTAATAGTTTTAGCATCATTGTATGTCATTTTTGGACATGATCCGTCATTAGTTATTCCTATTAACGCCGCCATGCATGCATTTGGGGGGGTATTAATTTTTATGCTAGCAAAAATGCTGGCAACAAATAAAAAAGTGGGCCTTTATAGCGGCATAATAGCTGGAACATTATTTGTAGTTTTCCCTTCAGCATTAAATTGGTACGGACAAGTACACAAAGATGGTTATGCAATTTTGGGTACGCTTCTAATTTTATTGATGTGGGTCAAAGCAGTAGATAAGCCGATAGATAACACATCATGGATGGTCATGTTATTCGCCAGCACCATTGGAATAATTTTTGTAGGGTTTGTACGGCCTTATGGCTTAACACTTTTATTTGTTGTGGGTATCGGGGCTTTATTAATTGTTTTAGTCTCAGAATCAAAAAAAATATCTGCATTGTCGATCAAAAAAGTAATGTTTTTTATGGTGACATTAGTTTTACTTTTAATTGCGACCTTCATGGTAAAAGAAGGGACTAAACAAGTAGTACCAGAGTCTGAAGTACAGTACGAAATCGTTTTTTCTGATGGCCTAGTGTGGGCCTGGGAAGAAAATGATTGGTTTCCAAAGCGATTAGAAAATTATGTTTATACAGCGGCAAGAACTAGAGCCGGTTCGATAATGCAGGGACAGAAAATTAATGCACAATCAATTATGGATCCTGAGGTAAGCCCGAAAAGTATTACCGAAGTAATGGAATACTTACCCAGAGCATTTCAATTGGCAACTTTGGCGCCATTCCCTGAATCATGGGTGTCAAACTTAAATGTAACGAGATTACTTGCTGCCGGTGAAATGTTTATTTTTTATTTATGTTTACCTGGTTTATTTTTGTTGTTGCTCTATAACCGATCCCCTAAAGTTTGGTTGGCAGTTTATTTTGCTTCAGCCTTCTTAGTGATATTTGGTTTTACAATAGCCAATTTAGGTAGTTTATATCGCGTTAGATATGCCTATATACAGATATTACTCATGCTCGGTGTTTTAGGCTGGGTGACGTTTTTAGAACGCAAAAAAGTGCTAGAAAAATTAAGTTCTTTTTTAAAACCAGCGGAGGGGGTAATAAGTGAACTTGCTCAACCGGTCAAGGTTGTGAAAAGCAGTCGTAAGAAAGCAGTGAGCTCAGCCTTCTATGTGATGTTGTTGACATTATTTGGCTTTATTGGTTTCTTTTATAGAGATATTCTAATGGCTCATACTTTTGGGTTAGGTATTGAGCTTGATGCCTTCTTTATTTCCTTATTGATTCCTATGACAATAGTGACAATATTATGCATACCACTAGGAGCGGCATTTACCCCTTTCTTCATTAACTTAGTACAGACAAATGGAACTGAATTCACGCAAGGTGTAATATCAAGATTATCGACAATTATTTTTATTAGTCTAGCTCTAATATGTGCAGCACTTTACTTTTCTTTACCTCTTTTTGTATCTTATGCTGGAAATAACGATCCTGCACGTATTCAACAATTAATACTATTAGCTCTACCAATACTACTTTTTAGTGGAATAGTTATTTTGGCTAATACTATTTTGAATGCAATGGGTAAGGTCATTGTGAGTGGAACCGCCCAGTTGATAGTACCCTTGATAGCAATAATTGCTGTAGTGTTCTTCGGTGAATCGAGAGGCATAGAAGCTGGAATAATAGGAATGGTTGTTGGGCAATTATTTAATCTGGTTTTACTTGAAAGATCATTGAAAAAATATGGTTATTCAGTCCTACCAAGGTTTGGAAGGCAAGCAGAGTTTTCCTTTGGAGAGTTAGTAAAGTAGTATATGCCATTAGCCGCCTCAGCATTTTTTGTAAGTATTGCACTTTTAGTTAATACCTTGTTGGCGATGTCAATACCCGATGGCGGAGTGTCAGCGTATAATTTGGGTAACAAGATTGTTTTATTGATAACTGGCCTTGTTGGGGCGGGAGTTTCTACAGTAATGCTACCCTATTTCTCGACAACGATAGCAAAAAATAATATAAATACAACAAGAAAAGAGCTTTCTATATTCTTATTATTTCTAACTTTTATATCGACCCCTATTAGTATAGGTTTATTTATCTGGGCAGAGCCAATAGTTAACATGATATTTGAGGGGGGAGAGGTTAAAGGAAGTGATTTAGGTATGGTGGTTCGCGTAATGCAGTATGCGGTAGTACAAATCCCTTTCTTCGCTTGCAACATATTGTTATTAAAATATGCTACTGCAACGAAGCATGTATTAGCTATTTTGGTAGTTGCTATTTTAGAGCTTAGTATAAATGTCCTAGCTATTTTGTTTTTTATGGGCCATATGGGCGTTGCTGGCATCGCATTAGGTGCTTCAATAGCGATGGTATTAGCGACCATTTTCTTAGTATTATTATTGATGAGATATCGGTATATAAGTTTAACGGACGGGACTGTTTTATTTTTGAATTGGCTACTATTTATTACATTTTTGATGAGTATACATTTTAAAAATGAGTCAGGAACTGTCGTTACAATAGCAACATATTTTATACTTTTAACTGGTTATAGCTGGGTAAGATATAAAGATAAGATAACGTCGAAGCAGGTATACAGTTGAAGTCTAAGTTATGCATTATCACTTCGAGTGTAATGACCGCGAATGCTTTTTTAATTACACCAATTAATAAGCTCTGTGAGGAATATGATGTTTATTTGATAGTTAATGGTGATACAGGCGAGCTCTCTTCAGAGTTTGATGAAAGCCTGTCTGTGATATTAGTTAGAATTGAACGAAAAATCATGATTCTCAGAGATCTACAAGCGTTATACAAGTTGATTAGAATTTTTAAAAGTCATGATTTTGACTTGATACAATCAGTAACACCAAAAGCAGGCCTTTTAGCAATGATTGCTGCTTATGTTTGCCGTGTGAAGAACAGGATACACATCTTCACCGGGCAAGTCTGGGCCACGAAGACAGGGTATTCGAGGAGGGTGTTTAAACAAATTGATTCTTTTCTGGCTAGTTTAGCAACTGAGATATTAGTAGATAGTGAGTCACAGAAAAATTTTCTAGTAAACGAGAAAGTAGTACCTGTCGGGAAAGCGCACGTATTGGGAAATGGCTCAATATCAGGCGTTAATTTAGAGCGATTTAAATTTGATATAACTATACGAGAAAATATCCGTGAGCAACTTTCTATAAAAGAAGAAGATAATGTTTTTTTGTTTCTAGGACGTTTAAATAGAGATAAGGGAGTATTAGACTTAGCAAGTGCATTCGCGGCTATGGAAAATAAGGATTCCCATCTATTGTTTGTTGGGCCGGATGAGGAAGGTATCCGTACTGAAATTGAACAAATCCTTGTTAACTATACAGATAAGGTGCATTTCATAGGTTTTTCGACCAAGCCTGAACATTATATGTCTTCCGCCGACATTCTGTGTCTCCCGAGTTATAGGGAGGGTTTTGGTAGTGTGGTGGTAGAGGCTGCAGCAGTTGGAATTCCTACAATTGGTTCTAGAATATATGGCATTGAAGATGCAATTGTAGATGAAAGTACTGGGTTGTTGTTTGAAGTGAAAAATTGGCAGGCATTGCAGGCATGTATGGAAAGAATAGTTTTGGATAAAGTGTTATTGAATAAACTAGGAAGTAACGCAAAAAAGAGAGCTGAGAAAATGTTTTCGAATCAATTTTTAGCTGGTGAATGGTTAAGCTATTATAAGGCCAGGCTATGAAAAGGGCTTTGGATATAATTATTTCAGCTGGAGCACTGATATGTTTGGCACCAGTATTTTGTGTCATTAGCCTTCTTATATGGCGATATCTTGGGAAACCAGTACTATTTTGTCAACAACGACCTGGTTTATATGGCAAGCCATTTATCATATATAAATTTCGTACAATGGCTTTTATATCTAACCAAAAAGGTGAACAATTAGCTGATGAAAAACGGATGACAGCATTGGGTGCTTTATTAAGAAAATATAGTTTGGATGAGTTACCCCAATTGGTTAATGTGTTAAAAGGAGATTTAAGTCTTATTGGTCCTAGGCCGTTATTGATGGAGTATTTGCCTCTCTATTCAAAAGAACAAGCCAAGAGACATAATGTGAGACCAGGTATATCAGGTTGGGCACAAGTAAATGGACGCAATGCTGTCAGCTGGGAAGAGAAATTTGCTTACGACGTTTGGTATGTTGAAAATAGCTCCTTACTCTTGGATATGAAAATTATTTTGATGACAATAAAAAAGCTATTGAAGCCTCAAGGCATATCCCAAAAAGGGAGGGTGACAATGGAAAAATTTAAAGGTCAAAGTGCGGAGAGCAGCTCTGAGGGTGGAGATTTATGACAAAGTTAAATCAGGAACAAATTATAATATTTGGAGCAGGAGGCCATTCAAAAGTTGTCATTGATGTTATTGAAAAGCAAGGGATTTATAACATTTCTAAGCTACTTGATGAAGACCCTGATTTATTAAATACGGAAGTCTATGGGTACAACGTAAGCAATCAACTTTCCGAAACTGATAAACAGCAATGCAAAAAATATATTATTGCGATAGGTAATAATAAGGTCAGGCTGCGGATCGAAGAAAATACGCGAGAGGTTGAATTTAAGCTAGCTCAGCCAATAATTCACCCTTCAGTTCAACTTGCTAGGGGAATAAAAATAGGGAATGGTACTGTATTATTGGCAGGGGTGATTATCAATTCTGATACGGTAATAGCAGAGAATATAATTATCAACACCAATGTGGCTATAGATCATGATTGTATTATAGAAAGTGGGGTCCATATCGCTCCCGGTTCAACAATATGTGGGGGTGTTTCAATTGGTAAAGGTACATTAATTGGGGCGGGATCAGTAATAGTTCCTGGCGTGACAATAGGAGAAGATGTGGTGATAGGCGCTGGCTCGACAGTGTTAGAAGATATACCTGATAATGTCACTGCATTCGGGACACCAGCAGAGATAAAAAATTAATATGTCTACAGAACTTAAAGATACATCACGTTGGCCGTATTATGACGAAGAGCAAATATCAGCTGTTAGTGAAGTATTAAGCTCCGGGAAAGTGAATTATTGGACGGGTGATAATGGCAAGTTATTTGAGCAAGAATATGCTGAATACATAGGCTGTAAGCATGCGATTGCAGTTGCGAACGGAACTGTGGCATTAGACCTAGCTTTGCATGCACTTGACATCGGATCTGGTGACGAAGTTGTGACGACAAGTAGAACATTTATTGCAACGGTTAGCTCGATAGTTTTGGCTGGAGCAACACCCATTTTTGCAGATATTGATTTGTGTAGTCAGAATATTACCCTAGAAACAATTAAAAAAGTTGTTACAAAAAAGACGAAAGCAATAATTGTCGTGCACTTAGCTGGCTGGCCATGCGAAATGGATGAAATTATGCGATTTTCTGAGCAAAGAGGTATTGTAGTAATCGAGGATTGTGCCCAGGCCCACGGCGCTGCTTATAGGGGCAAAAAAGTGGGATCAATTGGCCATGTAGCAGCATTCTCTTTCTGCCAAGACAAAATTATGACGACTGGTGGCGAGGGGGGAATGGTAACAACAAATAGTGATGAGCTATGGAGTAAAATGTGGTCATATAAGGATCATGGCAAATCATGGGAAGAAGTTAATAGAAATGATCACCCTCCGGGCTTCCGTTGGTTACATAGTTCTTTTGGGACGAATTACAGAATGACTGAAATGCAAGCTGTGATGGGGCGAATTCAATTAAAGAAGCTAAATCTCTGGGTAAAAAAAAGGCAGGAACATTGTGCTGCGATTTGGGGGAATGCTGAAAAAAGCAGTGCGTTAAGAGTCCCACAATTACCTGATCATATAGAGCACGCTGGTTATAAATGTTATGTTTTTATTAAGTTAGACTTATTAAGGGCTGGCTGGAATAAAACTAAAATAATAAATGAAATATCTAACTTAGGTGTCGCATGCTTTTCTGGGTCCTGTTCTGAAGTCTATCTAGAGAAAGCATTCGAGAATAAAGGGATTAGGCCAGAGAAGAATCTAGACAATGCTGAAAAATTAGGAAAAACGGCGTTAATGTTTCTTGTGCACCCGACCATGACAAATCAAGAAATTAATTTGACTAATGAAGTGCTAACGAGAGTGATGACAATGGCAACAACGGGTATTTGCAAGTAAAACTGAGAGCTACATCATATAACTGATACAAATGCCTTTGCAGCCGAGTATTAATATCTTATTCTCCTAAATACGACTCATTGATGAGTCGTTTAAATTAACAAGGAGTATAAGGATATGATGTTAAAGAAATTATTACTATCGCTATGTCTAGCGTTGTCGTTGTCGACGGCAGCATTCGCTTTTGAAAAAGTCGATATCAACACTGCGACACAAGAACAATTGGAAACACTTAATGGTGTTGGCGTATCCACAGCGGTGGCGATCATTCATTATCGTGATCAGCACGGTACCTATAAAAGTGTTGAAGACTTGGTTAATGTAAAAGGTATTGGCGATAAAAAATTAGCTAAATTAAGTCAGTACCTAACCGCAACTCAGCCAAAAAAAGCTGATTAAACCATAGGGTTAATTAAGGGCATAGTGATTATCACTATGCCCTTTTTATGTCTCTTCGTTAATAGTTAAAGCAGTTTCTAAAGCAGACTTTAATTCTGCTTTCTGACTTAAACTAAGTGGCTTTCCTGTCATTGAAGTAACAAAAAATACGTCTTCTACCTGATCGACTAATGTAATCAATTTTGCATTAATTAAATGAATACTACATTGAATAAAAACATCAGCAACTGTAGAAATCAGCCCGGGTCGGTCATGGGTGTATAGTTCTAGAATAGTATGTTTATTTTGTTCACTTGCTTGAAAATTGATAACGGGTGCCGTCTCGAACAAAGTCATTTTACGTGGTGTATGCTTAGGACAGTAGGCATCAATATGATCGAGGTCGATTAGCTGTTGCCTAATACTATTAATGATTTCATCGTTGTGACGTTCCGGCCCATTAACGATATAAGTATTGAGTAAGTCACCATTAGAAGCGGTATTAATTTTAGCATCTAGAATATTGAGTTGTAATTGCTCTATTGCGACAGCTATAGCAGCAAAGACACAAGGTTGGTCTTTAGTTAGAATGAAGATTTCTTTAGTACCATCATCATCATAGGAACGGACTTTAATTAACGTATCTGTGTCAGGTTGCTGGAGACGTTGTTTTGTCTGTCTGACAATATCTTCAACGCTATGACGTAAGAAATAATCATCATCATAAGGCTGCCATAAATCTGTAATGTCCTGTTCTGACCACGTTGAGTCTGACATAGCTTTTAAAGCAAGTTGACGTTGCTGTAGGCTTTTTTCTTGGGTATTTTTAGCGATATCATCATTGTGCTCTATCCACTGCCGCGTCATTTGGTAAAGCTGACGCAATAAAGAGTCACGCCATCCATTCCATAGGTTTTCATTGGTGGCACGAATATCAGCGACGGTGAGTAAATAGAGATAGTTTAAGCGGTTAACCGTTTGTACTGTTCGAGCAAATTTTCTGATCACATCTGGATCATGGATATCATAACGTTGTGCCGTCGCTGACATAGACAAGTGATGGCGAACAAGAAAAGCCACAATATCGGTATCAAAAGTACTCAGACTATGTTGTTCACAAAAAGCAGTTGCATCAACGACCCCCAGCTTGCTGTGGTCACCACCTCGTCCTTTAGCAATGTCATGAAATAGTCCAGCAATATAAAGTAGTTCAGGCTTAGGTAATTGATAAAACACATCAGAGCATAATGGGAATTCTTCCTTGTATTCCTCACAAGAAAAACGACGCAAATTGCGAACGAGGAATAAGGTATGCTCATCAACGGTATAGGTATGAAATAAATCATGTTGCATTTGGCCAACAATGACACCGAACATCGGCAAATAAGCACCTAAAACACCTAATTTATTCATTCTTCGAAATTCGTGGCTAATGCTTGATGTCTGACGAATAATTTCCATAAACAGACTACGGCTTTGAATATCAGCACGAAATCTATCGTTTATTAAATGTAAATGGGCGTGGAGTTGTCGAATTGTATCGGCACGAACCCCCTTAATTTCGGAATGTTGCTGCAAAATTAAAAACAGTTCCAACATGGCATAGGGACGAAAAGCAAAAATGCCTGAATTTAAGGTTTCTAAGTAACCGTTATGGACTTGGAATCGGCGATTAATCGGCGTGATATGCTTTGGCTGTTCTGCCAAAATAATGTTTTCTTCAAACAGTTGAGCCAGTAACTCATTCATTTGCTCTACATGTCGAGCGCAAAGGTAATAGGCCTTCATGAAATGTTCAACAGCCAGTCGCTTATCATCATCCTGATAGCCCAACTGAACGGCAATTTCACGTTGAAAGTCGATCATTAATTTTTCTTGTTTACGGCCAGCTAACATGTGCAAGACGAAGCGAACACGCCATAAAAAGCGTTGAGCTTGATCCAAGATATCGTACTCATTTGATTCTAAAAAGCCTTTGTCATATAAGCCTTTTAAGTCCGTCACGCCAAAATGTTGTTGTGCAATCCAACTGATAACCTGCAAATCACGTAAACCGCCAGGTGATTCTTTCAGGTTCGGTTCGAGATTATTCGCGGTGTCGTTATATTTTAGATGACGTTGCTTTTGCTCAGCTAATTTATTCTGATAAAACTGCTTTTCATCCCACGTCTTATTGGTCACAGTCAGTTGCTGTAAGCCATAAAAAAGTGAACCCTCACCACAGATAAAACGTGTTTCAAGCAAATTGGTAGCGATGGTGATATCTTGCTCAGCTTGCTGGCGGCATTCAGCGATAGTACGAACACTATGGCCGATTTCTAAGCCAATATCCCAAAGTTGGGTTAAAAACTGTGACAGTGACTCAGGTGGTTGATCTGAGATCGAAGTATCGAGTAAAACAAGTAGATCAATATCCGAATACGGGTGTAATTCACCGCGACCATACCCCCCCACAGCAAGCAAAGCCATTGGGCTTTCTTTTGGGATATGTTGTGACCAAAGCTGGCCAATTACTTCATCGACAAAGTAAGCACGTTGATGGACTAATTCGACAATGTCAGCACCGTTCTCAAATTGCTGTTGTAGGTAAATCTGCCCTTGTTTTAGGCTTTCTCGGAAAAAAGCGATATCTTCAGGAAGACGAGGGTTAACGTCGGCATCGACTAGAGCCCAAAGAGATTGCATATTAATGACCAATTGAGAGGGGAGGAGGAGTTAAATGACTTCATCTTCTCGAAGCGTTAAGATTTCGTAGCCTGTTTCCGTCACTAAAATAGTATGTTCCCATTGGGCAGACAAAGAACGGTCTTTGGTGACCACAGTCCAACCATCAGCCAATTGTTTAACGTGCCGTTTACCAGCATTAATCATAGGCTCAATTGTAAAAGTCATACCCGCCTCTAAAGCTAAGCCTGTATCAGGACTGCCATAATGCAAGACCTGAGGCTCTTCGTGAAAAACACGACCGATACCATGGCCACAATACTCTCTCACGACAGAAAAACGTTCTTTTTCAGCATATTTTTGAATGGCGTGACCAATATCACCCAAGCGGATACCTGGTTTGACCATCTTTATGCCCACCAACATAGATTCTCTTGCGGTATTAGCAAGTCTTTGAGCCAATATAGATGTTTTCCCGACATGAAACATTTTACTGGTATCACCGTGATAACCATCTTTAAGCACGGTGATGTCAAT